>ERZ837380.3-NODE-3-length-291985-cov-10.530709_pt1 | contig 291985 bp, 259 predicted proteins | sample MGYA00519685_ERZ837380 | MGnify/ENA primary metagenome ERZ837380 (study PRJEB31850, sample SAMEA3708817) | human gut metagenome | biome: human gut; feature: human-associated habitat; material: faeces | place: China | collected 2014 ...
TGCAAAGCGGCGAGCTGAAGGTGCAGACGCTCCAGCGCGGCTTCGCGTGGCTGGACACGGGCACGCACGACTCGCTGGCCGAAGCCTCGATCTTCGTGGAGGTCATCGAGAAACGCCAGGGTCTTAAGATCGCCTGCCTGGAGGGCATCGCCTACCATAACGGCTGGATCACGGCCGCGAAGCTCCGTGAGCTTGCGCAGCCGATGCTCAGGAACCAGTACGGGCAGTACCTGTTGAAACTCACCGACGAAACCCGACACTGATACCATGAAAGTCATCCCTACCGAAATAGAAGGTGTCGTCCTCCTCGAACCCGATGTCTTCGGAGACGAGCGGGGCTATTTTTTCGAGAGCTATTCTGAGCAGTCCTTCGACAGGCTCGTACGCCCCGTGCGGTTCGTGCAGGACAACGAGTCGATGTCGAAGTACGGCGTTCTTCGCGGTCTTCACTTCCAGCGGGGAGCGCATGCACAGTCGAAGCTGGTGCGCGTTGTCCGGGGCCGCGTGCTGGACGTCGCTGTGGACATCCGCCGGGGCTCGCCCACGTTCGGGCGACACGTCTCTGTGGAGCTCTCGGGGGACAACAAACGGCAGTTCTTCGTGCCGCGGGGCTTTGCGCACGGCTTCTCGGTGCTGAGCGACGAGGCTGTATTCCAATACAAGTGCGACAACCTCTATGCCCCCGAATCGGAGGGCGCCATCGCGTGGGACGACCCCACGCTGGGCATCGACTGGCACCTGGCGCCGGGGGATGTCGTCCTCTCGCCCAAGGACAGCGGCCACCCGCGGCTGGAGGAGGCCGCGGAACTGTTCGACTACAATACGGACTACTATGCTTAATATACTGATTACGGGCGCCCGGGGGCAGCTGGGGAGCTCCTTGCGGCAGCTTGGGAGCGTATCGCCCAACAACTACCTGGCCACCGACGTCGCGGAGCTGGACATCACCGACGCCGGGGCGGTGCTTCAAACGGTCAAGGAACAGCGTATCGACGTGATCGTCAACTGCGCGGCCTACACGAACGTGGAGCGTGCCGAGGAGGACGAGGCAAGGGCCGACCTGCTCAACCACAAGGCCGCGGCATACCTCGCAGCTGCGGCCAAAGAAACGGGTGCGACGCTGATCCACGTCTCGACGGACTACGTCTTCGACGGCACGGCCCATACGCCCTACAGGGAGGATACGGCGACCTCGCCGCTGGGGGCCTACGGGCGTACGAAGCTGGCGGGCGAGGAGGCCGTGAAGGCCTCGGGGTGCCGCTACCTGATCCTGCGCACGGCATGGCTCTATTCGGAGTACGGGAACAACTTTCTGAAGACGATGCTGCGTCTGACCTCGGAGCGCGAGACGCTGCGCGTGGTCTTCGACCAGGTGGGCACTCCGACCTACGCCGGAGACCTGGCGCTTGCGATCTTCTCCCTGATCGAGACGGGGCGCTACGCGGGCAATGAGGGGGTGTACCACTTCACCGACGAGGGCGTGTGCTCGTGGTACGACTTCGCGGTGGAGATCGCCGCGGCCGCGGGACATGACACATGCCGCATCATCCCCTGCCACACGTCGGAATACCCCACGAAGGCCCAGCGCCCGGCCTACTCGGTGCTGGACAAGACCAAATTCAAAGAGACATTCCAAATGGACATCCCCCACTGGAGGGAGGCTTTGATCTACTGCATGAAACGACTCACAGAAAATAACCCATGAAACGCACTATCCTGATTACGGGCGGAGCGGGCTTTATCGGCTCGCACGTAGTACGCCTGTTCGTGACGAAATACCCGGATTACCGGATCGTGAACCTGGACAAACTGACCTATGCGGGGAACCTTGCCAACCTGCGGGACATCGAGGATTCCCCGAACTACGTATTCGAGAAGGGGGACATCTGCGACCTGGATATGCTGCGGGCGCTGTTCAGGCAGTATGACATCGACGGGGTCATCCACCTTGCGGCCGAAAGCCATGTCGACCGCTCGATCAGGGATCCGTTCACCTTCGCGCGTACGAACGTCCTGGGCACGCTCTCGCTGCTCGAGGCTGCGCGGGAGTACTGGAACGGTGATTGGGCAGGCAAGCTGTTCTACCACATCTCCACCGACGAGGTGTACGGGGCGCTGGAGCTGACCCGTCCCGAGGGAGATGCTGCGGGCGGGGAGAGCGGCGGCGGGCCCTTCGGCGAGGAGTTCTTCACCGAAGAGACGAAGTACGCGCCGCACAGCCCCTACTCGGCCTCGAAAGCCTCGTCCGACCACTTCGTGCGGGCTTACCACGACACGTACGGGATGCCGACGCTGGTGACCAACTGTTCGAACAACTACGGGCCCTACCAATTCCCGGAGAAGCTCATCCCGCTGTTCATCAACAACATCCGCCACCGAAGGCCGCTGCCGGTGTACGGCCGCGGGCAGAACGTGCGCGACTGGCTGTACGTGGAAGACCATGCGCGGGCCATCGACGTGATCTTCCACAGGGGCAAGGTCGCCGAGACGTACAACATCGGGGGCTTCAACGAGTGGAAGAACATCGACCTGATACGGGTCATCGTACGGACGGTGGACAGGCTGCTGGGCAACCCCGAGGGGTCGTCGGAGCAGCTTATCACGTACGTCACAGACCGCGCAGGCCACGACCTGAGATACGCCATCGACTCGCGCAAGCTCAAGCGCGAACTGGGCTGGGCTCCCAGCCTGCAGTTCGAGGAAGGAATCGAAAAAACTGTCCGCTGGTACCTCCAAAACCAAAAATGGATGGACGACATAACTTCTGGCGAATACCAAGAGTACTACCAGAGCATGTATAAGGACAGGTAAGCCTACCAAACAAAAAATCCGGCAAACAAAGGTAAACAGAATGACAGTCCAGGCATCATCGGGAAATAACAAACGCATAGCGAAAAATACTCTTCTGCTCTATTTTCGGATGATATTCATGATGGCTGTAAGTCTATACACCAGCCGAGTCGTCCTGAATACGCTGGGGGTCGAAGATTTCGGTATATATAACGTCATCGGCGGAGTCGTCGCCATGTTCTCCGTCATTTCCGGCGGATTGTCCGCAGCGATAAGCAGGTACATAACATTCGAGCTGGGACAGGGCAATACCGCAAAATTAAAATCCGTATTTTCATCGTCGGTAACAATCCAGATCGGGCTGGCGCTCCTGATCTTCGTATTGGCCGAAATAGGGGGCGTATGGTTCCTGAATGAAAAAATGAACCTGCCGGAGAGTCGTATCGGCGCTGCCAACTGGGTGCTTCAGTGTTCCATACTGACGTTCATGGTGAACCTGATCAGCGTTCCGTACAATGCGGCGATCATCGCACACGAACGAATGCAGGCTTTTGCGTATATCAGCATTATCGAAGTAGTACTCAAGCTGTTGATCGTCTACATACTCGTCATTTTTTCATTCGACAAGTTAAAATTGTACGGTATATTACTACTGGCCGTCGCCTGTGTCATCCGGATTGCTTACGGCATCTACTGCAAGCGAAATTTCAAAGAGTGCACATATCATTTTACATTCAACAAAGCCCTTCTGAAAGAAATGATGGGATTTGCCGGCTGGAATTTCATCGGGGCTTTTGCGGGGGTTTTGCGGGATCAGGGGGTCAATATCGTCATAAATCTGTTTTGCGGCCCGGTCATCAACGCAGCGCGCGCTATCGCATTCCAGGTGAACGTCGCCGTCAACGGATTTGCAACTAATTTTATGACTGCAATCAATCCGCAAATCACGAAAAGCTACGCATCGGGCGACTACCTGTATATGCTTACATTGGTACAAAGCGGCGCCCGTTTTTCATTCTACCTGCTGTTGCTGCTATCGCTCCCGATCATCATCGAAACGAATACGATCCTGACGCTATGGTTGAAAAACGTCCCGGAATACACCGTAATCTTCGTCCGGCTGGTTCTGGTATTCGCCATGTGCGAAGTTTTGTCCGGCACGCAAATAACGGCCCTGCAGGCAACCGGCAATATACGGAACTACCAGATCGTCGTCGGAAGCCTTCAATTGCTCAATTTTCCGATCTCCTACCTATTGCTGGGCAAAGGTTATGCACCAGAGACGACCATGTACGTAGCCATTTGCCTCTCTTTGGGATGCCTCTTCGCCCGCCTCTGGTTTCTTCACCGGCAGGTGGAAATATCCATAAAGTCCTACTTTACCCAAGTGCTGTTGAATGTCTGCGTAGTGGCTGTTCTGGCAGCAATCTGCCCTATAATAGTCTCTCACCTGATGAATGCCGGCATTTTGCGGTTATTCGTAGTTTCCGGCGTATGTGCCATCGCAACTTTGATCGTCATTTACTATGTCGGACTGTCGGTGCAGGAGCGGATTTTCGTGCAGAAAAAAATAGTAGCCAGAATCAAACAGAAATGTTCTGCATAAAAGTATGATCAATATTGCAGATATACACGATTGTTTCGGATGCGGGGTTTGCGCCAAGGCTTGTCCCAAACAAATCATCGCATTGAAGTTAAATAAAAACGGCTTTTACGAACCCCGCATCGAATCGGCGGATCAGTGTATAAAATGCTCGATCTGCGTAGAGGTTTGCGCTTTTGCAGCAGACAGCCAGGTTATAGACCTTAAACCGACAAGTTATGCGGCATGGAGCCTGAACGACGATATCCGTAAAAATTCATCCTCCGGGGGAATCGCTTTTGAAATCGGCCGGCAAATGCTGCAGCAAGGCTTCAAAATATGCGTCGTCCGTTATAATTATGCAAAACAGATTCCGGAACATTATATCGCACGCAACGAGGAAGAGCTGGCTGCATCTGCAGGAAGCAAATATCTGCAGAGCGATACAACCGACGGATTTGCGGGAATAGATATCCATGACAAATACGTGGTGACGGGCACCCCTTGTCAAATCGCATCTTTCCGACGCTACATCCGGCGTTTCAGGGTTGAATCGAATTTCATCCTCGTGGATTTCTTTTGCCATGGAGTTCCGTCGATGCTGTTATGGCAAAAATACCTGCGCACGATCGGCGAAAACGCAAAACTCACGGACATCAAATGGCGAAGCAAACGGCGGGGCTGGCACGACTCATGGGCCATGGACTACACATATTCGGCATCAGACGGAATAGCCAAAGGATTTTCAGCATTATCGGATGGAGATCTTTTTTATAAAATATTCCTAAAAGATATGTGTTTAGGTTCTGCCTGCTACAAACAGTGCAAATATAAACTCGACAACTCAGCCGCGGATTTGCGGGTCGGCGACCTCTGGGGTTCCCGCTATCAGGATAACGAACAAGGTGTCAGCGCGCTGATCCCGTTCACGGAGCGAGGCCAAAATATCGTCGAAATATTGCAAGGCTGCCATATATCGGAGATTTCATTCGAAACGGCAGCGGAGGGACAAATGCGGGAGAACGCCCGACAACCCGGCAATTATGATCACATCATGTCGCTGCTGCGAAACCCGAAAATTTCGCTCAGACAAATAGAGCGCTACGTAACCCGTCGAGAACAATTAACGCGGATAGTAAATCACGCCCGTCATCCGACAGCGACAATGCGCAAACTCATAAAACGCATCGCAAAATGAAAATAGCGACGATTACCTGTCATAACGTTTATAATTACGGAGCCTCTTTGCAGGCGTACGCACTGCAACGGTATCTGTCGCAGGAGGGACACGATGTCGAGATCATCGATTACAAGCCCTATTATCTGAACAGCAGATATAACTGGCGGCATATTCCCGCTGAATCAAGATTATATCCCTATAAAGATTACGTCGGGACACAATGTATCTATTTTCTGCTCAAAAACCGGAAAATATACAAAACGATCGGCCGGAAACGTAAATTCGACGATTTCAGGCAAAAATTCCTGACGCTTACCGACAATACCTATACTTCGGCCGAAGAGCTAAGGGCCACTCCACCGCAGGCAGATTTATATATTGCCGGAAGCGACCAGATTTGGAACACGGCGTGTGAAAACGGAAAGGATGCAGCGTTCTATCTCGATTTCGGATCCGACGATACGCGGCGTATCTCCTATGCAGCCAGTTTTGCAGTATCGGAGATCGCTCCCGCATACAGGGCTTTCGTCACGAAAAAACTGCAGCGATTCGATGCGATATCGGTGCGGGAGCAGACAGGGGTAAGAATAATCAGGGATCTTTCTGTCGGCAGAACGGCAGAACAGGTGGAAGATCCGGTTTTTCTGTTGAACAGACAAAGCTGGGAGGAAATTTCCGCGGACATAACACCCCAAGAAAGGTATGTTCTCGTATATGATTTCTCGAATGATCCCACTATTAGGGAACATGCACGGCAAATAGCCCGGCAGCTCGGCGCCAGATTGTATTCCCTGAACGATTTCGCACCGCTTGCCTATGCGGAACGGAATATTTCGGACGCCGGGCCGCTGGAATTCCTCGCATGGATTAAAAATGCGGAATTCGTCATTTCGAATTCGTTTCATGCGACGGCATTCTCCGTCCTTTTCCATAAACCGTTCCTGACCTATCCGCTCCGGGGCAGAACGAACCATTCGCGGATGCGGGATTTCCTGAACGGATTGGGAATGACCGACAGATTCGATCCTCAACAGATACAGGACACGACACCCCTGTCAACTCCGGATTGGAAGCGCATAGACGATCTTCTGTCCGGGAAAATCGACACGAGTAAAAGCTTCCTGTCACATAATACCAATTCATAATATGAAAGTACTTTGGTTTGCCGTAAATCCGTCGCTCTACGATGCCCACCGGAACGGCGAACACAACGGCGGCGGTTGGATCGCATCCTTGGAAAAAATAATCCGAACATCAGATAACATCCGCCTGGGGGTAGCATTCGAACATCCGGATCCGATATTCAAGAAAGAAATCGACGGGGTGTGTTATTATCCGATCCGAGTAAAACCGGGATTGCGGCGACGCATATACGCATCGGAAAAAGACAAGATAATTATTGCGGACTGCCTGAAAGTCATAGAGGATTTCAAACCGGACATCATCCATGTTTTCGGTTCGGAATGGGGATTCGGATTGGTTGAGAAATATGTAGACATACCAGTCGTCATCCACATGCAGGGCAGCCTTCCTCCCTATGTAAATGCCTCGTATCCTCCAGGCTATAATTTCTTCTCCCAGTGGAAAACATCGCACTACAACCCTATCGTACTGTTAAAAAGACGATTTGTATGGAGTAGAAACGACAACTATAAAGTAGCACGTGAAATAGATATCCTGAAACACTGCCGTTATGTCATGGGGCGAACGAACTGGGATTACAATATCACACGCCTGTATGCCCCAGACTCACAATATTATCATTGTAATGAAGCACTACGCCCAGTCTTCTTCAATCCCCCGAAAACATGGACATTTCGACAAAGGAAGCGCATACAATTGCTCAGCGTCGGGTCATGCAGTATGGTCAAAGGCATGGATCTCCTTTTGAAGACAGCCAAATTATTAAAAGATCATACGGATTTTGATTTCGAATGGCTTATTGCCGGCCCCACCGGGTCTTTCTCTTTCTTCGAGAAAAATGAACGTACGCCTCATGATGCAGTCAACATAAAATTTCTGGGAACACTTTCGGCCGAAGATTTAGCCGTTCAACTTGCAGAGGCCGACATCTACGTACATACAGCATATATCGACAATTCTCCTAATTCATTATGCGAGGCCCAAATAATCGGAATTCCAGTCATCACGACCTATGTAGGCGGAATTCCGTCTCTCGTCAAAAACTACGAAACCGGCATTCTCATCCCGTCAAATGAACCGCACATGCTGGCAATGGAGATCGTTAAACTGAGCCGGGATACAAAATTAATGGAGCAACTGAGTCACCAAGGACAACTAGCAGCCCGGCAACGGCATAATCCCGAATCTATCAAAAATACGTTAACCGATATCTATCAAAAAATTATTTCTCATCAACAAAGATGTATGTCAAAAATATCCGACCAAAATAATCCAGAGTAATGTATCGTACAATTCGTTTATACGGATCTAAGATCATAAATATCGTCCGATTAAGTTCATTTTTACGGATACGGACACTTTGCGTGTTATTCATCCAACTGATACGGGATTTTTTCTATTTTCATTTCAAAGAATGCTGTTTTTTTGAAAACCAGAAAATAGATTCTATTCGCCGATGGATGGATGAACATTATTGCGATATGGTTCCTGCAACATTTCCATCGCTACAAGAAAAGTCAAATAACGGTCCGGTATGGATCTTTTGGTATCAGGGAGAGACTGCAATGCCTGAAATTGTAAAAATATGTTACAATAGTATTGTCTCGAATATACATGACCGGCCAGTCCATTTATTGACCAAAGATAATATTGCCTCACACGTTACACTTCCTAATTATATTTATGATCGATTGAATAGAGGCGAACTTTCATACACCCACTTTTCCGACATATTACGCATTTGTTTATTATTTGATAAAGGCGGTATTTGGATGGACAGTACTTTACTGATTACCGATTCAATATCAATTCCTGCCCCAGACTATTTTCACTCAATAAAAATTGTGACTGGATCCAATACCACCATATCTGCATACAGGTGGGCTACATTTTTCCTTGCATCAACTCATGGTAATCCAGCATTTGGCACTATCCAAAGTATCTTTCTTAAATACCTCCAAGAATACAATAAGATGATCGATTATCTTCTGATAGATTACATCTTCGACCTAATTTATCGGAAAAACGATTCATTCCGCAGAAGCGTAGACACGATGCCCTATACATCCCCATATTTACACCAATTGCTTTCCGAGATGAACCAACCATATGATGCAGAAAAATTCGATCGCATCAAACAAGAAACGACAGTTTTCAAACTAAACCATCGGTTATCATATTATGAAACGGCAGATGGTAAGGAAACATTATATGGGTATTTGAAAAATAAATTTTTAAATACAAAATAAAAAATGCTTTATAAATATATACGAACATTCGGCAATTTACTCCATTGTATATGGCCATATTCGCTTTCACAACGGTTTAGCCGGTATTACGCATGGTTTTATACAGCATGGATCGCACATAACGTCCGAAAAATAGGGCTTCATACAGTGGTAGAACCGGGATTATATTTAGTCAATGGGAAAAAATACATTGAGATTGGGGACTATTGTCTTATCGGCCGCAATTCCCACATCACGGCTCATGAAATGCCCCAATACAGTGCTCCGGTGAAAATATCGATTGGTGACGGCTGCATGTTCGGTTCGGATATGCATATCACCGCAGTCAATTCTATCCGGATCGGTAAAAACGTCCGCACGGGGAAAAGCGTGCTCATTTCGGACAATTCGCACGGAGATCCCGAAGATATGGCGCTCCGGAACATCGCACCGAATGCCCGGCCTATTTATTCCAAAGGTGCGATCGTCATCGGAGACAATGTGTGGATCGGGGAGAAAGCCGCGATTTTGGCCGGAGTCACGATCGGCGAGGGGGCCATTATCGGTGCGAATGCGGTGGTTACAAAAAATATCCCCCCGTATTCGATCGCGGCAGGGATTCCGACCCGAATTATAAAATAATGACTGCATGAATCCATTCTTGATTATAGCGGCACTGCTAATTCTGTACTCATTAAAAAACTACAAACAGGGGGTTTTTCTCTTTCTGGCGTTCCGGCTGTTCCTAAACAACAACATAAACCTGATAAACCTTCCGGGCGTTCCGTTATTGACCCTGGAAGTATTCATGTCGATCTTCTTCGCCCTGCTATATGTAATCAAAAGAAAAAGATACAGCCGGGTAATAACGACATCTCCCCTGCCGTTCAACAAGACATTTATCTGGGTACTATTGTCCTATGTAGTATCGAGCTTTATTTCGATCGCCGGAATCCAGAATACCTTCACGTCACTGCTATCCGTTGTTTTTTGCGATTTCATCAGTGCCTATTTATGCTGGATGTTAATATCAAGCAAAGAAGATATACTGAAAGTTGTCAATATATTATTAGGAGCCTCGCTGATAATTTGCACATATGCATTTATCGAAAAATTCCTGGGTTACAATCCCGTAATGGATTATGAAATAGACCTCGCAGGTCCCAGAGCAACAGACTGGCAATATCTGGAAGATGAGCGAGGAACCCGTGTCCAATCGTTTTTCCTTCATCCGATCGGCGGCAGCATCAATTTCGGATTGATATTCTGCCTCTGCCTGTACGGGTACGTGTATTATAAAGCATATTTCAGTAAATTACAGCAAAAAACCATGCTGCTTGTCGGCATTATGGCATTCATCGCATCCCTGCTATCCAACAGCCGAACACCGCTGGTATTTCTGGCAGTAGGAATACTCCCGCTGATCAATCTAAAAAACAAACAATCCGTTCGCATCTTAGCTTTTGCGGTAATCAGTATAATCGTCCTGATGCCTTATCTGGATTTTGTTGAAAATCTGATCGTATCGGTATTAAATCCGGAAAAAACCGAAATACGAGGCAGCAGTTTAGAAATGCGCCAGGATCAGTTCGAAGCCGCCTATATTCTTATGTCGAAAAGCCCCATATGGGGATTAGGACAGAAAGCGACACTGTACTTTCCGGATCGCATATTGGTAGGCCGGCTTCTGGGACTGGAAAGTATCTGGATATGGATTATGGTCGAACGGGGAATATTGGGAATTATCACATACTGTATCTTTATTTTTACTTTATGCCGATTGGGCTGGCACTCGCGGGGAAAATGCCTGTTCTTTCTCCCGCTGGCTTTCATAGCGGCGTCGACCGTATCCTCAACACCGGGAATGCACCTTTATCTTTTCTATCTGGTCTACATTCTGATTTATAAAATAGATCGCAACCGATCACGAATAAACAAGCGAAACAATGGAAGTTTCAGTCATCATTGTTAGCATGAACAATTATGAGGTACTAAGCGGATGTCTGGACAGTATCCGCACACACACCTCGACCTCTTATGAGGTATTTGTCGTCGCATATCTCTTCTCACCGGAAAACCTTCAGCATTTGAGACAAAATTACCCGTGGGCGCAGATTATTGAAAGTAATGAAATCCGTGGATTCTCGGCCAACAACAATCTGGCATTGCGAAAAGCAACCGGAAAATATTGTTTTGTTCTGAATGACGACACAAAAATAGAATCGGACGTAATCACGAGTTTGGCGGCGACGTTCGACCAATTACCATCGGAGGCTGCTGTCGTCAGTCCAAAATTGCTATTTGCCGACCACTCGCTTCAATACTGCGGCCGACCTGAAATAAATTGGAAAACATATGTTTTGGCCCAATTAGGATTGTGGCGCGAAAAAACGGCCGAAAGTCCCTATACGAACCGAACCGGAACATTCCGGACATACAATCTCGTCGGGGCGGCATTTATGATCAAAACAGACATATTCCGGCAAATGGGATTTTTCGACGAATACTACTTTTTCTGTCCGGAAGATATCGCATTGTCCACCGCACTGAACAGACGTGGTTATTTTTGCTATGTGAACGCATCGGTCGAATTAATTCATTATGAAGGTGCCAGCAGCGGAGAACGCATATCGCTGATCAAGGCGGCGACAATGCCCGCCGGGGAGAAAGGCACGATCCGGTTCCTTGCTGGTTCATCGGTCATGGCATACATATCCTTGACCTGCTTCTCCTGCACGATGGCTCTTCTGAGAAGCCTGAAATACAGAATGCAAAGCAAAACTCCAGGTGATAATGCAAGCATAATGTCAACGGCGAATCGCAACGTCGTCTCAGCTCTTCTGACAAAAAAAACGCCCAAAGAAATTTTCGTCAAATATTATGGACGAATAAAACGCTGACCTATGCGTATTTTGATTTTAAATCAGATCCTGTATACCGCGGACAACAATACGATCCCGGTTGTCTCATCAATCAAAGACACCATGATTTACAATATGTGTCTAGGATTCGTCGACGCGGGACATACAGTCACGCTTGCCGCAGCAGAAGACTACAAACCCAAAGCGATTGAAGCCTACGACTTCGAGGTGCGCTTTTTCGCATCCTACCTTCCGCGTCTATTGGCACCCAGCATTATACCGTTTTCACCGGCATTATACCGTTTTATAAAGAAAGAACGGGATAGGTTCGATCTGGTCATCTCCAGCGAAGTATTCTCTTTCCAATCGTTGTTCGCATCCATTCTATGTCCCCGCAAAACGCTGATCTGGCAGGAACAGACCGCTCATCAGAAAAAATTCCGCGAACTACCCTCGAAAATTTGGTACAGAACGATCGTTCCGCTTTTCCTGACAAAAGTCAGCCGGATCGTCCCTAGGTCGAAGCGAGCATACGATTTCATCAGTTCCTATGCACCCAATGTTTCAGACATAATTGTGGATCATGGAATAAACGTCGGTAAATTCACATTCAGCAAAAAAAAAGAGCGTACGATCATCAGTTCGTCGCAACTGATTTACAGAAAAAATATAGAGGGGATCATCCGCGTATTCGATTCATTCACACGAATGAAAGGTTACGAGGACATCAGGTTGCTGATTGCCGGAAGAGGCGACCGGCGTCCTGTGCTAGAGAATTTAGTCGCGGAATTGGGTTTGCAGGAGAAGATCCAATTCCTGGGATTTCTTTCGCAGGCGGAACTAAACCGGCATATTAAAAAATCCTATTGTTTCCTGGTAAATACCCGGCAGGATCTGAATATGGTCTCCATTCCGGAAGCTATCGTATCGGGGACACCCATACTCACCAACACGCAACCGGCCTCAGTCGAGTACATCCGAGCCAACGGATTGGGTATTGTAAAGGATAATTGGGACGAATACGACCTAAAAAAAATCGTCGACGAAAATCCGGACTACGTGCAGAATTGCATTGCATACCGGGATAAGCTGACCAATACCCACGCAGCCCGGACTTTTCTGAATATATACAGGAATTTATGAAAACAATTCTGCTGGTTACATACGATATATCGCCATATCGGGGCTCGGAGGCGTCGGTCGGTTGGAATTATGTGTCGAATATGCAACACACGAACAGGCTGATCGTACTCTATGGAAAAGGACAAACCGAAATCGAATCATATCTCCGAACCAATACGATGCCGCACGTACGATTTCAGAATATCGCCTATACGGAAATAGACGGACACGGGCTTATAAACGATATAAAATACAACCTGAATTACAGAAAATGGCATAAACGGGTGACAGACGCTGCGACAAAGATTCTGGCGGAAGAACCGGTTGACGTCATCCACTATTTAAATCCGATCGGATTTAAAGAACCAGGATTCCTGTGGCAACTTCCGCGGCCCTATGTATGGGGGCCTATCCAAGGAGTGGAAAACCGGCCGACCGCATTATTCAGGGCCTTGTCTGCAAAAGGAAAGATAAACGCAATAATACGCAGGATAGTCCATAACGCGATGTTCGTTCTTTCGCCGCGCGTAAGACTGGCAATAAAGCGGTCAGATTATATTTTCGCAGCGACCCCGAACACAAAAAAGAATTTATGGAAATATTATCATAAGGAAAGTCTGTATATGCCGGAAAACGGCATTATGTTGATGATTGCCCGGTCTCCGATTATAAAAACAGATCGGGATCCGTTGAGATTAATATGGGTCGGCGACATCGGAGAGCGCAAGGCATTGATCATATTACTGGATGCACTGAAGAAAGTTTCCCAGACAGACTGGGAGTTGCATATCGTAGGCGATGGTCTTCTGCGCCGCAAAATAGCCGAAACTGCTCGAAATTACGATATCGACACCCGAATCAAATGGCATGGGAAAATCCCCAGAGACCAGGTGCAGGAACTTTTCGCCCAAGCGCATCTGCATATTATCACGTCATTAGGAGAAGCTACCACAACGGTATTGTGGGAAGCAATGGCCAACGGCATTCCCACATTATCGTTGGATCATTGCGGAATGAGTGGGGTTATCTGCGAGGAATGCGGAATAAAAATTCCGATACACTCTTATGAACAGGTTACTTCGGCTATAGCGACTCAAATCGAATCCTGCATAATGAATCCCAGCCGCATCGAGACGCTATCCAACGGCGTCCTGAAATGTGCCGGGAAATTCATGTGGAGCAATCGTGTCGAATCCTTCAATCAAATATACGAGCAAATCTGTCAAAAAGCATGATATCCATTTCATCCCGGAATTACGCCATTGATATTCTCAAGGCCATTGCCATCATTTTTATTACGAATTCACATTTCAGACCGCTATATCAGGATATTTCGCCATCCCTGGCAACTTTGGGCGTCCATGGAAACGCATTATTTTCTTTGTATCCGGCTATCTGCTTATCGACAGCATCCGCAAAAGCGCCAACGGATGGAACTGGTATAAACATAAAATAAGACGTATTCTGCCTGCTGTATTTATCTGGTGCATATGTGCATCAATCTTTTTCGGAAAGCCCATAACATGGAAGGCATTGGTTCTCGCAGATAATTATTGGTTTATCCAATGCATCCTGATATACTACGCAATTCTTTACCCGGCTATTAAACGAAACATCGGCCTTAATCAGCTATTCGCATTTTCCCTTATTATTTCCGTAATCTATTTCTTCGTACAAGTTCCAGGAGGGGGAGGGAGTGTCTTCCACACTCATTTTCATTATGTATATAACTTTGCCATCCTTATTTTCGGCGCAATCGTAAAAGACAAAACGGTCACCGGTAAATGTCACAATATAAAAACGGATCTGGCATTGGCAGCAGCATCGTTTATACTTTATTTCATAATACTATTTTTCGGGAAGGGATATGATGGAAAATATTATTACATACAGATTGCGGGACTGCTTCCCCTGATTGGATTTCTCTATTATTTCTTCAGAGCAGTGACACACATCCGTTTTAGGGAAACAAATTCATGGAGAATCGTACGCAATTCCATACTATACCTTTCATCCCTGACACTGGAAATATATATCGTACAGTTCGATCTGATAACCGATAAATTGAACGCCCTATTTCCATTAAACGCAATCGTAATTTTCACGGCAATTTGTGTCGTAGCTTACCTATTGAGAGTATTGACGAATTTGTGTCTGCAGACATTATCCGACACTCCGTATAATGTTAAACAGCTTTTCCTCCTGTTTTAATTTCGTCGACACATTCACGAAAACAGATGAATCGTCGATAATACAACGATAAAAACAATGAAAGTCATTGTATCTAACAAATTCTATTATCCGCGCGGCGGCGATTGTGTCTGCACGATCAATCTAGAAGAGCTTTTGAAACAAAAAGGCCATGAAGTAGCCGTTTTTTCCATGCAGCATCCGGAAAATCTGGAAACTCCCTGGAGCAAATACTTTCCGAGCGAGGTTAAATTCGCCCCCGGGTTGGGAATAATCGAGGCACTGCGCCGCCCATTCGGCACCCGTGAAGTCAGGACAAAGTTCACCCGACTGCTCGATGAGTTCCAACCGGATATACTCCACCTGAACAATATCCACACCCAACTTTCTCCCGTTATCGCCGAAATAGCCCATCGACGAGGCGTGAAAGTCGTATGGACTCTGCACGACTACAAACTGCTATGCCCTCGTTACGACTGCCTGCGCAACGGGTTGCAGGTTTGCGAAGAGTGCTTTAGCGACAAACGCAAGGTGCGGGAGCACAAATGCATGAAAAATTCCGCATTGGCAAGTTTCCTGGCATACAAGGAAGCTATGAAATGGACTCGTATGCGCCTGGAAGCAGTTACCGACGCCTTTATTTGTCCCAGCCGGTTTATGGCGGACAAAATGGTTCAGGGCAACTTCGACAAACAGAAGATCAATACGCTCTGCAATTTTATCGACATTGCCAAAACCCGGAAAGACGATTACGACAAAGAGAACTATTACTGTTACATAGGCCGTCTTAGTCCTGAAAAAGGGATCGGAACACTGATCGAAGCGGCAAAGCGACTGCCCTACCCACTGAAGATAATCGGTGGCGGTTCGCTCGAAGAGACGCTGCGCGCCGCAGCTGCAGGAAGCGATATAGAACTTCTGGGTTATAAACACTGGCCGGAAATCAAGGAAATAGTCGGTAAGGCCCGATTCTGCGTCGTGCCTTCGGAATGGTATGAAAACAATCCGCTGTCCGTCATCGAGTCACAATGTCTGGGCACTCCGGTGCTCGGCAGCCGGATCGGCGGCATTCCCGAACTGATCGATGAAGGCAAGACCGGAATGCTGTTCGAATCCGGAAATGCAAAAGAACTGAAGGCCCGAATCGGACAAATGTTCGCCACCCCGTTCGAATACCGGCAGATCGCACTCGGCGCCCAGAAAAGATATTCGGCAGAAAGGTACTATGCAAAACTCCTGAAAATATACACTTCTTTATAATACGGCAGAAACGCTCTGTTTTTCTCCAAAACGGCATAGACAAGTATGAATCGTTTGATCTCAATCGACATTGCCAAAGCAATATGCATTATCCTGGTTGTCATCGGTCATTACAATCCGGATAACGCCCCCGAATGGTATCATACAATCAATCTGTTCATCTACACGTTTCATATGCCTTTGTTCATGTTTGCCAGTGGATATGTGTACGCAGCGACAATCGGGAATCTGAGGGGGGGGGAGTTTCTTTATAAAAAATTCAAACGGTTGATGATACCCTATTTCAGCACCAGTATCATCATAATCAGCATAAAACTTTTGACACAACAAAGGATGCTGGTGGAGAATCCGGTGACGTATTTGTCCTATTTCAAGATGTTTTACCTGCCGGAAGCCGGTTTTTTCCTTTGGTTTATCTGGGCGCTTTGGCTGATTTTTTTGCTCGTCGCCGCGGTAAGATCAAAAGCAGGACAAGTCGTATTGTTCGCAATAAGTTTGTGCGTTACATTTCTGCCCATCGAATGGCCCGAAATATTCTGCATAAATTTCGCCATACGAATGCTGAAATATTTTATGCTGGGCATAATCCTCAATGAATATCCGCGCTGGACTGAGATCGGGAAAAAAGTGCCGGGAATTATTCCGGTCTGCGCATTGCCTGCATTGTTCATCTTTAATAGAGTTACCCAAAATACTATATTAACCACCATTCTGGATTATATACTGCCGTTCATCGGAATTTATGCAATATGCGTCCTGTCGAGAGGAATAAAACATTGGAATTACGCGACACAAAAATTACTGGTAATATCGGCATCGTCCTACATAATATATTTGTTCCACACGACATTCGAAGGATTCGTAAAATCGCTCATCCATAAAGTCCCCACATTGGCAAACGGGAACAATTCACTGTATTTCACCATCGGGGCGGCACTTATTGTGGGAGCAGGAGTTATTCTCCCTATCGTCCTTCACCGCTGCATCCTTTCCCAAAACAGAGTTCTCCGCTTTTTATTCGGGTTGAAGCCGGTAAAACAACCGGCGAAAAGCCTGCGGTGATCCAATACATACAATACTTTTTAAAACGATATTTTATAATGAAAACAGTAGTACAAGGTAGTCTTATTACGACATTTCGCTGTAATGCCAAGTGCAACATGTGTAATATCTGGCAGCACCAAACCAAACCGGAAGAGGAAATAGATTACCACTATTATGAAAAGCTCCCGGCCGGGCTCCGGATCAACATTACAGGCGGAGAGTCGACGATCCGTAAAGACATCGACGACATATTCCGGATATTATATCCCAAGGCTTCCCTGCTGGAGCTGAGCACGAACGGATACAATACGGAAACGATCGTCGCGCTGGCAAATAAATACCCCAACATCCTGATCCGCGTCAGCCTTGAGGGACTTCCTAAACTGAACGACTCCAAACGGGGTACCGTCAACGGCTTCGACCACGCGTTGCGAACAATGCTCGAACTGAAAAAGACCAAATGCAAGAATATCGGATTCTCGGTGGTCATTTCCCCGGACAACTACAAAGACCTGATCTATCTGTACGACCTTTGCGTTGCGCTGGATGTCGAACTGGGCAACTCTGTCGTCCATAATTCGTGGTACTTCCATAAAGAGGACAATAATTTGACAAGCGACAAGGCCCTGCACGAGCACGAAAAATTCGTCAAAGCGCTTTTGACATCCAAGCGCCGGGGATTCAAGAACAAACTGAAAGATTACGGCCGTGCTTATTTCAATCGCAGCATCCATCGCCGGCTGCGCGGCGACGAACCCGGTTACAGACCCCCTTGCGGCGCATTGAACGACTTTTTCTTCATCGACCCCTGGGGAAATGTCTCGCCCTGCAACGGTTCTTCGGAAGAGTGGATCATCGGCAATATCAAGGATGATTCGTTCGAGAACATCATGAAGTCGGAGAAAGCCAAAGAGGTCGCGGAAAAGGTAAAAGCCTGCGACCGGAACTGCGCTTTCATCGTAACCGAGCGACATGACATGATCCGCAAGCCCTGGAAGCCGATCATGTGGATATTGAAAAACAAGATACGCATAGCAAAGGGGAAGGATATTTGCTGGTAAGGTCGTATTTATGAAAATCTGCGTACTGGGAACCAGGGGGTTCCCTCTGATCCAGGGCGGGGTCGAAAAACACTGCGAATCCCTGTATACGGAATTTCCTGCAGAATATCGCTTTGTTATTTTCAGGCGGAAACCGTATGTCCGCGTCACTCCGTCCTATCCCAACATAACTTTCATAGACCTGCCGTCCACGAAAATAAAAGGTTTCGAGGCCGTATACCATTCATTCCTGTCCACCTGCCGTGCGGTTCTCAGCCGACCGGACATCGTACATATCCACAACATAGGCCCCGCTCTGTTCTCTCCGCTATTGAAGCTGTGCGGCATAAAAGTCGTGCTTACGTACCATAGTCCCAATTACGAACACAAAAAATGGGGATGGGGTGTCCGAACGCTGTTGAAATGGAGCGAAAAGATAGCATTGCGAATGTCCGACGCAGTCATCTTCGTCAATAAATTTCAACTGGAAAAATACGATGAGCGAACCAGGAGCAAATCGTATTATATCCCGAACGGGATTCCGCGCATCACTCCTGCGACACAGCAGAATTATATCCGGGAATTAGGCCTGACTCCGGGAAAATATGTACTGGGTGTTGGACGCATTACTCCGGAAAAAGGCTTCGATTGTCTGGAAAAAGCTTTTGCCGGAGTGGATACCGATTACAAACTGGTCATTGCAGGGGGCGTGGAGACGGAATCCGCCTATCTGGACGAATTGAAATCAATATTGCCACCGGAAAAGATCGTCTTCACGGGCTATGTGTACGGCGAGAAACTGAACCAGTTGTACACACACGCCGGATTGTACGTATTATCGTCCTACAACGAAGGATTTCCCCTGGTATTGCTGGAAGCGATGAGTTACGGCCTCGATGTGCTAGTCAGCGACATTCCGGCCAGCCATTTGGTAGATTTGCCTGCAGACGACTATTTCAGCAAAGGAGACTATGAGGAACTGGCCCGGAAAATAGAGCGGAAACTCAAATACCCCCGGCAACAAAAATATGAGTTGGAAGCATACGATTGGACGGCCATCGTTAAAAGGCTTGCCGCCGTATATGATAAATTAAACGGGCGGAAACAAGTTCCCTGAACCCGAAACTCATTCCGGCACTACCCTCCCCGGCTGATTTCCGCCACGATCGCCCCGACGAAAGCTATGAGCTCCGCCGGGGCGATTTTCAGTTGGAGGCCGCGGACGCCGGCGCTGATGTAGATGGCCGGAAGCGACGCGGCCGAGGAGTGGATATAGGTCGGAAACTGTTTTTTCATGCCGATCGGCGAGCAGCCGCCACGGATGTAACCCGTCACGGGCAGCAGCTCCTTCATCGGAATCAGGTCGGCCTTCTTGTTGCCCGATACGCGTGCGGCGGCCTTGAGGTCGACCTCGTGGTCGGCGGGCACCACGCATACGAAATGCCCCGTGCGGTCGCCCCGCAGCACGAGGGTCTTGAATACGCTTCCTATATCTTCGCCCAGCTCTTCGGCCACGTGCGTCGCTGCGAGGTGTTCTTCATCAACCCGGTAAGGGACGAGTTCATAGGTTATCTTAGCGCGGTCGAGCAAGCGGGCCGCATTGGTCTTTTCGACTTTTCCGTGTGCCATTTCTGCTTTTGGTGTTCGATTTTTCGACTTAAATTATGCAAAAGTAATTTATTTTGACCAAACAGGTTCTTTTTAATTATTTTTGCAAAATGCTCCGTGGCAAAATTACATACAGGCTGCTCGCCTCGCTGATCGCAGCTTTGTCCGTGTGCACGACCCTGTCGGCACAGAGCACCCGTGTCCGCGGCCGTGTGACGGATGCCGCCAGCGGTGCCCCGATGCAGTTCGTGAGCGTCGTGTTCCCCGGCACCACGACCGGCATCACGACCGATGAGGAGGGTATCTATACGCTCGAGACCCGCGATACGGTGGGACGCGTACAGGCCTCGATGGTCGGCTACGCCACACAGACCAAGCCGCTCACGCGGGGCGGCTTCAACCAGGTAGACTTCGCCCTGGAAGCGGTCGAATTCGGCATCGGCAGCGTCGTCATCACCCCGGGCGAGAACCCCGCACACCCGATCCTGAAAGGGGTCGTGCGCCGCAAGCCGCAGAACAACCCCGACGAGTACGAACGCTACCACTGCGCCACGTACACCAAGATGGAGCTCGACCTGACGAACGTCAAGCCGCGCTTCCGCAACAAGCGGCTGCAACGCAACTTCGGCTTCATCTTCGAATACATCGACACGTCGGCGCTCACCGGGCAGGCCTACCTGCCGGCCATGATCTCCGAGACCACGGCCGACTTTTACCACAGCAAGCGCAACCCCTCGCTGTCGCGCGAGATCATCCGCGCCAACCGCGTATCGGGAGTGGAGGACAGCTTCGCCATCGCCCAGTTCACGGGGCAGATGCACGGCAACGTCAACTTCTACGCCAACTTCATCGACATTTTCAACGTCCGTTTTGCCAGCCCGCTCTCCGACGGGGGACTCTTCTATTACGACTATTTCCTGGTGGACAGCATGCAGGTCGACGGCCGCAAGACCTACAAAATCCGGTTCCACCCCAAACGGCTCACCTCCCCGGTGCTCGACGGCGAGGTGAACATCGACTCGGCGTCGTATGCCCTGCAATCGGCCTCGGCGCGCATGCCCAAGGGCGTCAACGTAAACTGGATCAAACACCTGCGGCTCGAAAACGAGAACCGCATCGTGCGCGACAGCACGTGGTTCCGAAGCCGCGACCGCGTATCGGCCGAATTCTCGGTCACCACGGCCGACTCCTCGAAACTGACCTCGTTCATCGGGACGCGCGAGGTGGTCTACACCGACGTGCGGATCGGCGAACCGATCCCCGCCGAGGTCATACGCATGGACAACAACGTCGTGATCGGCGACCAGGGGCAGGAGAGCAAGGACGAAGCCTTCTGGGAGAGCGTCCGCCCCTACCGGCTGAGCGACAAGGAGAAAGGCATCTATTCGATGGTCGACTCGGTGCAGAACGTCCCGCTGTACCGCAATATCTACACCCTGATCAACACGGTCATCGTCGGTTACTGGAACACCAAATACATCGGCATCGGGCCCTACTATAAACTGGCGAGCTTCAACAAGCTCGAAGGGTTCCGCATGCAGCCGGGATTCCGCACTACCACGGCTGTCAGCCGCCGCATACGCCTCTCGGGGTATGCGGCATACGGTACGCGCGACGGGATGTTCAAAGGCGGCGGCAGCGTCGAGCTGGCTTTCAACCGCCGGCTGACGCGCAAGCTGACCGTCTCGGGCCGCCACGACGTGATGCAGCTGGGCGCGGGGCAGAACGCCCTCACGGAGAGCAACATCCTCAGCTCGCTCCTCTCGCGCGGCGACTCGCGGCTCTCGATGGTCAACCGCGGCGAGGCCGTCTACGAGCACGAATGGCGGCACGGGATCAGCAACTTCCTCGGCGCCCGCATCCAGAAGATCTACGGCAACCGGTACGTCCCGCTGGTGCGCCCCGACGGCACGGTCATGAACTCGGTAGCGGACGCCGCCGTACACGTCGGGATGCGCATCTCGAAGAACGAAAGCATCTACCGCATGCCGTTCGACAAGCAGTACATGGGGACGAAATACCCCGTCCTGACCCTTGGGTTCACGGCCGGGATACCCCGGGTGCTGAGCGGCAGCTATGAATATTACCGCCTCGAGGGCGGCATCCACTACAAGCCCGAGCTGCCGCCGCTGGGCTACTCGAACATCACCGTGCAGGGCGGCAAGATCTTCGGCAAGGTACCCTACCCGCTGCTGAAGCTCCACGAGGGGAACGGCACCTATTTCTACGACCCGATGGCGTTCTCGTGCATGAACTTCTACGAGTTCGCTTCGGACACCTGGGTGGCGCTGTTTTTCGAACACCACTTCAACGGTATCCTGCTGGGGCGCATCCCGCTCATCAAAAAACTCAAATGGCGCGAGGTGCTGGTATGCAAGGGCGTGTGGGGCACGCTGTCGAAGGAGAACGACGGCAGCCTCGCCGCAACGCAGGCACCGCTGCTCTTCCCGCCCGGCATGACATCGGTGTCCGACCCTTATGTCGAGGTGGGATTCGGCGTCGAAAACATCTTCCGGCTGCTGCGCGTGGACTTCATCTGGCGCGTCACGCACCGCGACCCGAAACCCGGGCAGGAGATCCAGAATTTCGCCGTCAACCTGGGCATAAAACTCAAATTCTGAGGCCCGGAGGCCGGGAACCCGGGGATTTTGACTACCTTTGGGCTGGAAAAAAGGGGACAACTATGATAAAAGGTGCAATATTCGACATGGACGGGACACTCGTGGACAACACGCCCGTCCACATCCGTGCGTTCGAAATCTTCTGCGAACGATACGGCATCCGCGACTGGAAGGAGAAACTCGGCCAGGCATACGGCATGGGCAACGACGACATCATGAGGCTCATCATGCCCGCGGAGGTGATCCGCGAAAAGGGGCTCGCAGCACTCGCCGAAGAGAAGGAATCCATCTACCGGGAGATCTACGCCCCCGAGATCGTGCCGATGCCCGGGCTCACCGACCTTTTGCAAAGGCTCCGCGACGCAGGCATACGCTGCGCCGTAGGTTCGTCGGGCTACAAGCCCAATGTGGATTTCGTGCTGGAAAAATGCCGCATCGAGCCTTATTTCGACGCCAGGATCAGCGGCGACATGGTCTCGCGCTGCAAACCCGACCCGGAGATTTACCTTACGGCCGCCGCGGCCCTGGGGCTGACTGCGGCGGAATGCGTCATCTTCGAAGACGCCCCGGCGGGGATCGAAGCAGCACGCAGAGCCGGGGCCGGACATATCGTGGCGCTGGCCACGACGCTCGACCGCGCAGCGCTGGCGCAGACCGATGCGGACAGGGTCATCGACGATTTCCGCGACATCACCGACCTCGACGCTTTGCTGAAATAACCCGGGCACAGAGGCCGGACAGGCCGTCCGCAATTTCCGCGGCTCCTCCGCCCCGGCGACAATTCCAAGGCAGGTGGAAGCAGGAACCGGCAGGTTTCGCGGCCGCCCCCGGCAACGATCGGGCGGCAGGCAGGAGGTCGTCGGCGGATCGGCAGCATCACCGATCGCAAGGCATACCGACGCTACCTGTCGCAGGCCTTACCCAAACGCACCGTACACCCGATACCCTACCGCCATCCCGATAAAAAAACGTCGCGGATGGCTTTTTTTTGCGGGGCGCGCATATCATACGGAAAAAATTGATACTTTTGCGCGGTTTTAATCCCCTACGGCCTATGTTCAAAGGAATCGCCACCGTCGCCCTGCTCATCATATCGAACGCCTTCATGACGCTCGCCTGGTACGGCCACATCGCATTCAAATCCAAGCTCGAACGCTTCGGCATGCTGGCTATCGTACTGCTCAGCTGGGGCATCGCCCTGTTCGAATACTGCTTCCAGGTTCCGGCCAACCGCATCGGGTCGTCGCAGTTCGGCGGGCCGTTCTCGATCTGGGAGCTGAAAGTCATCCAGGAAGTGGTCTCGCTCTCGGTCTTCACGCTGTTCGCGCTGGTTTTCATGAAGTCGGACTCCCTGCGCTGGAACCACCTCGCAGGTTTCCTCTGCCTGATACTGGCGGTCTACTTCATCTTCCGGAAATAGCCGCGCCCGCAGCCGGGCGTGCGGCAAAACCCGACAGGCGATACCTGCCGACAAAATCCATACGTATCCTCCCGGGCCCGAGTTTCCCGGTTACGCCTGCTCTTCCCGCCGGTCATGGCGGTAAATCTGATAGGAGTTCACAAAGTTCTGCCACACGATATATGCCGTCGGGGCGATCGAGGAGATCGGGTCGAGGAACGACTGCGCCATCCAGACGGCCAGCACCGTGTTTTTCTGCCCGAGCGACTGCCCGCCCGCCGGAGCGTCGCCGTAACGGCGGCCGAGCGAGCGGCCGACCTTGAACTGCACCAGGCAGATTACCAGCGCCGCGAATGCCAGCCACAGCCCGGTCGCGGGCGAAGCATCGTGCAAATCGAGGATAAAGGCCGTCGTACGGCCGATGATCACCACCAGCGATACGAGCCACATGTAAAATGAAATCTGACTGTGATCCCCGATCCATTTCGCCGCTCCGGGCAGTACGAAACGGCAGAACTGCGCAGCCGCGAAGGGCATGATGAGCAGCGGCGCGATACGCGCCAGTATCTGCGTGAAGGAGCATGCCCCCGTCCCGGCCAGCGACAGAACGACGGGCGCCACGAGCGCGATCACCATGTTGCACACGAGGCTGTATGTAGCCATCGTCGGGACATTGGCCCCGAGCATCCCGGCGATCACCACCGCGGCCATCGCCACGGGCGCCAGCACACAGATCATCGCCCCCTGCGCCACGACGGGATTCAGCGGCAGCAGCAGGAAGTAGACCGCCACGCTCACCACGACCTGAAACAGCAGCAGCCAGAAATGCAGCATCGAAGGCTTCATCTGCCGGGGCTTGACGCGGCAGAACGTGACGAAGAGCATCAGGAAGATCAGCGAGGGTGTAATCATCTGGTGAGTCCACCCCTCGAGGGCGGTCACGGGGCGGCAAAGCAACGCCCCGACCACCATGGCCGTCGGCATGGCGACGGTCTTGACATTGCGGTGCAGGTATTCCAGTACGTGCATTATTTCATGGTTTCAATCGTTAGGACAACATGCTGCCCGGAGGCCGTCCCGATCCCGCACACCGTACCGTCCAGCGGGTCGGGGTCGAGCAGGAATCGGCAGACGTCGCCGTCCCAGGGGTGCCCGTCGAGCGAGAGGATGCGGTCGCCGGGGGCGATGACGTCCGCGAGCGCCTCGTCCCACACCTGCCCGACGACGAGCTGCCCGGCAGAAAGGGCCAGCGTGAAATTACAGGCGGGCTGCGGCGGGGCTTTCGCCTCGCCCCCGCGGGGTATGAACAGGAAGCGCTTGCGGCGGAAATCGAGCACGACCTGCCCCCAGTCGAACAACTTGCAGCCGAGGATCCGGTTGTGGCCGAAGGTGCGTTTGACGGGCATGTCGGCGATAGCCGTCCCCTGAATTTCGAACCGGGGGATCGTACCCCGGAAATAGCTGTTCACCCTATTGCGGTTCGTCCAGCCGATAGCCGTCGCAAATCCGTCGGCCCAGCGCAGGCTGTCGATGAACCACAGGGGCGGGGGCGCATCGCCGGAATCGGCATAGGAGAAATGGAAATAGCCCGCCGAGCCGGTGTCGAATTTGACGTACATCCGGGCCTGCCTGTCGCCGTTGCGGCATGTCACCGGCAGGAACGGGCATCCGCCGCCCAGTTCCATGCGCGACATGCGTCGGCCGCGGGGCAGCCCCAGCGTGCGGACATCGTCCGTGACGGTGATTGTCGAGTCGGCATTGGGCATGCGGACGGCGCACCAGCGCAGCAGGTCGCACCCCGCGATGCCGTCGACCCGCAGGCAGGCGAAGACCAGCGAAGTGTCGGGCATGACCAGCACCGGATGGTCGCGGAAAAGCGCGTCGCCCATCCGCAGGCTGTCGAGCCGAACCAGGTCGATGGGGACGACATGGCCCTCGAAATCGCGGACTTTTTGGGTTTTCACGATCTCGGCCCCCAGTTCGTCGCGCAGCGATTCGCTGATGCAGGTGCCTGACGCCCCGGTGTCGAAGATAAACCGGCGGGGGCCCGCAGGCGTGCCGAGCACCACGACATATTTGCCGTGCTCGACCGTATAGGGCAGGTCGAACCGCACGGCAGGACGCCGGGCGCAGACCTCCTGCACCGCGACCAGACTGCACAGGACAAACAGCAGGCGCTTCATCGGCACACCGGCCTTACGAAAGCAGTTCCCTGACCTTGGCCGAAATATCCTTGCCGTCGGCACGTCCGGCGAGTTTCTTCGTGACCACGCCCATCACCTTGCCCATCTCCTTCACCGACGTGGCGCCGACCTGGGCGATCACGGCCCTGACCTCGGCCTCCAGCTCTTCGGGCGTAAGCTGCCGGGGCAGGAACTCCTGGAAGACGGCGACCTGCGCCAACTCCTCGGCCGCGAGGTCGGGGCGGTTCTGCTCTGTGAAGATCGCGGCGGAATCGGCACCCTGCTTGGCCAGTTTGGAGATGATTTTCAGCACGTCGGCATCGGGCAGTTCGGCGATTTCCGGGCCCGCGGTCTTGGCCTCGATGATATACTTCTTGGCATTGCGCAATGCGCCCAGGCGCACGGTATCCTTGGCCTTCATGGCCTCCATGATACCTTTCGAAATCTGTTGTTCGAGTGACATAATTTATCTATTTTACAAAAAACAATCGTTTGTCCGTCCTCTTTCGGGGCGCTCCGCCGGGCGGCACACGGCGCTTGGGGCGCCACAGCCGGAGCGTAACCGCCGCAAAACCGGCGCCGGAGGCCGGCCGCACGGCCGGCTAATCGTCCCCTCCGCTCTTCCCGCCAAGCAGGAACCCCAGTATGTCGGCCATCAGCCGGTCGCGCTGCACATCGCTCTCGAGGGCTTCGAACGGAAAGCCCATGACGAACGTGCGGCTGTCCGCGCAGGCCACGCCCGCGCAGCGGTTGTTGTCCACATAGCGCATCACGGGGAAAGCCCCGCCACCCGCGGGTCTCAGGGCATCGACCCGTTCGACCCGGTATCGGTCGGGGCGGAAATCGTTGACATAGCGGTACTCGTCGCGCGAAAAACCCGCATGCGAAGTCACGACCCGCACCCGGTTGCGGTCGGCGGCCTGGTCGCCGTCGTAGGTGTAGTGCAACACCTCCTCGGCAAAAGCGCGGTCTTCGCCGGTGGCCTCCCCGCCCGTCCAAAGGTCGGTCGCCACGTAGCTGCCCGACACGAAAAGGGCTCCGTCACCGGCCATATAGCGTCTCAGGACATCCTGCAATTCAGGCGAAAACGTTTTGAACGCATACCCCGCCACACCGCGCCCGATAGTCACGGAGCGCTGTTTGCCCAGAATCAGGTCGACTGCGGAATACTCCTCCGGTAACACGCCGCGATCCTCCACCGCCCGCACCGAGGCCGAGCAGAACGAATAGCCCGCCCGGGCTATGGAACGGCCGTGCACATAGGGATAATCGAACGTATTGCCGCCGATTACCTCCGTCTCGTAGTCACAGTTGCAGGCGCCGAGGGCGATGCTGTCGACCTCGCACCTGGCCATCGCCAGGTCGAACACCTGCTGCCCGCCGATGAACGAAATGTCCTGTTTGTCGGGCACCCCGCCGTCGAGCTCGGTATAGAACCCGGCCAGCGAATCGCGGCGCATGCTCAGCGGAGCGCTGATGCGCTCGAATCCGTTTACGACCAACACGTTCCCTTTCCCGCCGGGGATACGGCAGGCGGCGACGACCTCGCTGGGAAAACTCTCCCCGCCTTCGTTCACGGCGGTCACCTTATAGCTGTAAATGCGCCCCGGTTCTTGCTCGGAGAGCAAATAGGGCTTGTCGGTATAGCGGCCGTTGTCGAAGCCGCCGTCGTCGATGCGCGTATAGACCACATAACCGGTCGGGGCGGCAGTCGTTTCGAGCGAATCCATCACGGGCGACCACGAAACGGCCACCTTGCCGTCAGCGGCGAACTCCGCGGCGAGGGACTCCACAGGCAGCGGCTGCACTACATAAGGTAATTCGTACTGCGAACTGATATACTGCAAGATACCCTTGTAGATAGCACGGCTCACGAGGAACTTGAAGCGCGGGTCGCTGCCATAGCGCATGTCGGCGAAATTCTGGTGCGAGAGCAGTTCGAGAAGCATGGTCGGGGCACCCGGCACGCGCGCTTCGTAATAGGCGCGGTTCCAGAGCCCGCGGCGGTTCCATTCGGGTTCGCAGGTACGGCGGATGTCGGAGACGATCTGCGTCATGACGATGTCCGTCAGGTCGCGCGAGCGGTAGCGGTCGGCACCGCCCTCGAAACGCCCCTTGTTCTCGCGGGTATAGAAGATGCCCAGCGTGCCGATGGTCTCGTCGTTGAGCCGCACGCCCGCATCGGAATGGAAGGCCAGCGCCATGTCGACCGGAATCCGCAGCCCCGTGCTGTCGGGCATCCGCTCCGAACCGCCCATCAGGGCATTGACCCAGTGGGCGCGCGACATGTAATCGTCCTTATAATCGTCGGCGTTCTCCTTCGGGGTGTATACCTTCGGGTCGAACCCCGCCCACTGGAGCCAGTAGCGGGCGCCCTCGCAGAAACGGGGATAGCCGCTCGTCTCCTCGGCATATTCGACGCCGGGACGGCGCAGCGAATCGCTGACCGAGCGGGCGACATTACCGTAGCCGCCGCCGACCTTCACGGCGTCGGCCGTGACGATACGTCCCGCCTGCCGCGAGCGGTTGGTGAGCGTCACGACCGGCTGCTCACCCGGCCCGAAGAGGAAATGCCCGAGGTAAATCCATGTCCCGCCGCCCATCGTCTGGTTCACGGCGAACGTACTCTCGCCGCCGAGGTGATGCACCGTATACTGCGCGTCGTCGGTGCTTCCGGGCACCGTTTCATAGCTTACATAGACGGCGTATTCACCCCGCTCGGGGATGGAGGCACGCCACGCGGCGCGGCTCTCGGCACCCCCGGCAACCGTCCGCACACGGCGGGTCGTACCATCCCGGAACGGGTTTTCGCCGGTGCGGTATACCTGCCGCGTATGCGCGAATCCGACACCGCCCGGCTGCCATTTCTCGGGGCCGTCCGTCTCGGCGTATTGCCCGGCGGCATCGTTGTCGGCCAACACCTCGTATTTCTGCACATCGCGCTCGCGGGGCAACATCACGCAGGCTCCCGCATTTTCGAGCATCGGCACCAGGTAAGGCAGCACATAGCTCTGGGTATAGAGGTCTTCGCAGGTCATCCACAGCCGCGAACGCTGCCATTTCCAGCGGTTCGCAGGCTGGTCGAAATAGCGTCCGTGGCTCTGCCACAGCGCGATATGGCGCCCGGCAAGCCCCTGCGCGGGAGCTGCGGGCGAGGACTGGCGGACGACGAGCGGCCGCTGCGAACGGTTGACGAAGGGCACGACCTTCTTCTTGCGCAGCAGTTTCCTGAACTCGGCATCGGTGCGGTAGGCCATCGGGATCAGCCCCCGCACTTCGCGCTTGTCGGAATATAGCTCGATGGAGGCCTTGCGGTACTCCGGCGGCAGGACGGCACGCACCGAGTCGTACATGGCCCGCAGGTTCTGCTCGCGGAACGGGTAATAGGAAAGCCCCACCGAGGTGTAGATGCGCACCCGCTTGCGCGAGGCGTCCACGCCCTCGATCCGGACAAAGCCGCCCGAAACCTCACGGGCGACGATACGCGACAATGTACGGCCGATCTCGCGGCGGGTCGTGGCGTCGACCCCGGCGGCCGGGGCTTGCTGCCAGCCGAAGCAGAGCAGCAGAAAAAACGACAGGAATTTAGTTTTCATTCTTCTTGGCAAGCAACAACATGCCGGCCATGGTAAAGACGGCATTGTAAATCAAAAGTTCGAACCCGATCTGGTAGTCCCACGCCTCGCGCGCCCAGTATTGCACGAGGGCGCTCAGCACGGGGGCGGCGACGGCGACCACGGGCATCCAGCCGTCGCGGATCCTCAGGCGCGTGAACATCCCGAAGGCGAACATACCCAGGATCGGCCCGTAAGTATAGCTGGCAACCTTGTAGACGAGGTTGATGACGCTGTCGTCGGCCAGGTATTCGAAGCCGAGGATCACCAGCGCCATGCCGACGGCCATGCCGACGTGCACGCCCTTCCGGATGCGGGTAAGGCGTTCGTCGCCGTAGCGCCTGGTGCCTTGCAGGATGTCGACCGTGAACGAAGTCGTAAGGGCCGTAAGGGCCGAACCGGCAGCTGAATAAGTACTCGAAATAAGCCCTATAACAAACAGTATGCCAACAAATACCGGCAATCCGCCCTCGACAGCCACCAGCGAGAATACCTGGTCGCCCTTTGCGGGCATCGCAAGGCCGGTGCGGCCGATGTAAATGTAGAGCAGCACACCCAGCACGAGGAACAGGAAGATGACGAATATCTGGCTGACGGCCGTCAGGACGATGTTTTTCTGCGAATCGCGCGGCGTGGCGCAGCTCAGGTTCCGCTGCATCATGTCCTGGTCGAGCCCCGTCATGGAGATCAGCAGCACGACGCCCGCAAGGAACATCTTCCAGAAATAGCGGTCGGAGGAGGGGTCGTCGAAGAAAAACACCCGCGAATAGGGCGACGCGGCAACCTCGCGGGTCATTTCGCCGAACGACATGCCGAGCGCCTGCATGATGAAGACGATCGACAGCACGAGGCTGCCCACCAGGCAGAAAGTCTTGAGCGTATCCGTCCAGATGAGCGACTTGACACCCCCCTGCTGCGTATAGAGCCAGACGAAGAGCATCGTCACCAGCGCATTGAGCCAGAACGGCAGCCCGTAGTGGCTGAAAACCAGCAGTTGCATGACGGCGCAGACCACGTAGACACGCAGCGCGGCACCCAGCATCTTCGACACGAAGAAGAACCACGCCCCGGTATGGTGCGAGAGGATGCCGAAGCGCCCGTCGAGGTATTCGTAGAGCGACACCACCCGGAGGCGGTAGAAGGTCGGGATGAGCAGGAACGCGACGACCAGCTGCCCCACGGTGAAACCGGCGACCATCTGCATGTAGGAGAAGGAATCGACGGCGACCGAACCCGGCACCGAGATGAAAGTCACGCCCGAGATTGCAGCCCCAATCATGGCGAAGGCTGCCATATACCACGGCGTGCTCCGGTTGCCGGTGAAGAACCCGGCATTGTCGGCACGCCGGCCCGAGAGCCAGGCGACGACAAAAAGTACGGCTATATAGCCCAATACGGTGGCGATAACGGCGAGAGGTGTCATAAGCGGAGTCAGCGTTCGGATTTAAGTTACAAATATAGCAAAAAAGGCTGTACGGCGGCAACCGCAGGGCATTTTTCCGTAAAAAACGACATCGGGGAACGGCTTGCGCCCGCCCGGGGGCCGTGCCGGAAAAAACGGCCAGGGTAAACGGGAGAACGAACGGCAAAGCGACCGGAAAGGCCGCCCGGGCAAAGGCAAGGCGGCGACAATCCGATGGCGCGACGGCTGGCGGGCGGCAACGTTGTCAGGATCCGGAAGCAGGGCGCCCGGCAGAGACGCCGCGCAGCGCCCGCACACCCGGGAAACCGACACGCAGCGCAGGAATAAGTATTTTTACTGAAGGTTTGCACGGGGCGGCCAGCTATCTTTGCACCAAACGGACAACACCATGAAACAGGAACGACATGCGACGACACTCGCGGAGGATTTGCAGGAGGCTTCGGCCTGCACAGCCGTGTACGGGGAGTTTTTTACCGGACTGCTGGGGATCATCGGCAGGAACCCCGTCGACGACGCATTGGGCGAGCGGATACAGGGCTATGTGCTCGGCTGGCTCGAGGGGCACCCGCTGACGGAATTCGACGACTATTCCGCGACGGCCTACCGCCGCACCTACCTGGGCCGATCGCCGGAAACGGGATGGGAGGCGATCGTGATGAGCTGGCAAGAGGGCAACCGCACGAGCATCCACGCCCACCCGCAATTCGCAGGCTACCACTTCTCCGACGGCAGGTTCCGGCTCGAAATCTTCGAGCCCGCAGGCGGCGGCATGGCACGTCCGGTGCAGAGCGCCGAGGTCGAAGCCCCGTGCGCGTTCTTCGCAATCGGGAAATCGGGGTGTTTCGACAACCACATACACCGCATCACCTGCCTGAGCCCCACGGGGCACAGCCTGCACGTCTATTCGGACGACGCACTGCGCGGCAAGGTATACGGCGAAGCGGACGAATAAGCCCCGGACTTTCCTCCGCCGTCCGCCCCGCACCCGGAGCGGCCGCAACCACCCCACGGGAATCACGGCAGCAGGGGCAACAGGTAAAACCGAAGCGCCGAACTGCCCCACTGAAACCGTCCGCCGGCAGACAAAAATAGCAAAAAAACGGACACGGTGAAGACGACCGGCAGCAGGGCACGGATACCGGCATTGCAGATACCCGGACGCCGGACGTGCAATTTCTGCAAACTCCATGCACCGGCCGCACGCTACCGGAAACAGGCCGCACGGGACAGACGAAGATCGCGCCGAGGGTGTCCAGGGCTGATTTTGAAAATATATTAAAAAATTTTACTTGGAATTTTGTTTTTTCGGACAAAATAGATACATTTGTCCCAACGACAGCATATATGACAATATTTCACCATATCCATCATCACCATCACCACTTTCCGAAGGGGTAAGACGGATATGTACATGTAAACGGAACCATAAGTTTAACAAAAGTATATACGAAGCTCACCTCCTGCGGGTGGGCTTTTTTCGTGCTTATGCCGCGGGCGGTGTGCCAAAATCGACAAAAAAATGCTGAGAATCGCAATCCAGGCCAAGGGCCGACTCAACGAACAGAGCATCGAACTGCTCTCCGAGGCGGGCATCCGCGTCGCCGAAAGCAAACGCAAACTCATCTCGCGCGCCGAAGGCTTCCCGCTGGAAGTGCTCTACCTGCGCGACGACGACATCCCGCAGGCCGTGGCGATGGGCGTCGCCGACCTGGGCATCGTGGGGCTGAACGAAGTGGCGGAGAAAGGATTCCGCGTAGAGCAGGCGATGGATCTCGGGTTCGGGAACTGCCGCATCTCGCTGGCCGTCGAGCGCACGGTAGCGTACGAAGGGCTGGATTATTTCCGCGGAAAGCGCGTCGCCACCTCCTACCCCAACATCCTCGCGCGGTTCTTCGCCGAAAAGGGCATCGACGCCGAAATACACACCATCGAGGGTTCCGTGGAGATCGCCCCGGCGGTCGGAATGTCCGACGCGATCTTCGACATCGTATCGTCGGGCGGCACGCTCATCTCGAACGGGCTGGTCGAAGTCGAGAAGGTCTTTTATTCCGAGGCGGTGCTGATCGCCAACCCGGAAATGGACGAGGCGAAGCGCCGTGAAACGGCACAGCTCACCTTCCGCTTCAACTCCATCCTCGAAAGCCGGGGCATGAAATACGTGCTGATGAACCTCCCGGCGGAGAAACTCCAGGAAGCGATCGTCATCCTGCCCGGCATGCGCAGCCCCACGATCCTGCCGCTGGCACAGGAGGGATGGTGTTCGATACACGCCGTGATCAGCGAATCCCAGCTCTGGGAACGCATCGAACGGCTCAAGGAGATCGGCGCGGAGGACATCCTGGTGCTGACGCTCGAAAACATGATCCGCTGACCCCGAAAAACACCCGGATATGGAAATGCTGAAAATCCACAACAACCCGCCGCGCCGTGAATGGCCGGCCCTCACGGCCCGCTGCACGCGGCAGGAGGGCGAAATCACGGAACGGGTCGCCGCCATCCTCTCACAGGTGCGCACGGGCGGCGACAAGGCGCTGCGCGACCTCGTGGCCCGCATCGAAGGTTACGTCCCCGAGAGGTTCGAGGTTTCCCGCAGGCAGCGCACCGAAGCGGCCAAAGCCGTGCCGCAACGGCTCAAGACGGCGCTTGCGATCGCCAAGTCCAATATCGAAGCCTTCCACAGGGCCCAGCTCCCGCCGCAGGTCGACATCGAAGTGATGCCCGGCGTACGGTGCGTGCAGCGTGCCGTAGCCATCGGCCGCGTGGGGCTCTACATCCCGGGCGGCAACGCCCCGCTCTTCTCGACGGTGCTGATGCTCGCCCTGCCCGCCCGGATCGCCGGGTGCGGCGAGGTCGTGCTCTGCACCCCGGCCGGACGCGGCGGGAAGATCGCCCCCGAGGTGCTTTTCGCCGCCGACCTGTGCGGCGTCGACCGCATCTTCGCCGTCGGCGGGGCGCAGGCCGTGGCCGCCATGGCCTATGGCACGGAAAGCATCCCGCACGTCGAAAAAATCTTCGGCCCGGGAAACCGGTACGTCACCCGCGCCAAGCAGCTGGTAAGCGCCCAGGCCGTGGCCGTAGACCTGCCGGCAGGCCCTTCGGAAGTGATGGTGCTGGCCGACAACAGCGCCCGGGCGGAATTCGTCGCCGCCGACCTGCTGTCGCAGGCCGAGCACGGAGACGACAGCCAGGCCATCCTGGTCTGCCGTACGGAGCGTTTCGCACGGCAGGTGACCGAAGCCGTCGAGGAGCAGATCCGGTATCTCAGCCGCGGCGAGGCGATCCGCAATTCACTGGCCAACAGCCGGATCGTATTGTTCGACGAGGAATACAAGCAGATTGCGTTCGCCAACGCCTATGCCCCGGAGCACCTGATCGTCTCGATGCGCGACGCATGGGGCATCGCCGCCAAGATCACGGCCGCGGGCAGCGTCTTCATCGGCAACTATTCGCCCGAAAGCGCCGGGGACTACGCCTCGGGCACCAACCACACGCTGCCCACGGGCGGCTGGGCACGCGCTTACAGCGGAGTGAACGTCGACAGCTTCATGCGCAAGATCACCTTCCAGGAGCTGACGCGCGACGGGCTCGACGCGCTGGCGCCCGCAATCACGGCCATGGCCGAGGCCGAAGGGCTCGACGCACACGCCAACGCCGTGCGCGTCCGGATGAAAGGAGGGATACTATGAAACCGCTGTCGCAGTTGGTGCGCCCCAACATTCAGGCGCTGCAACCCTACTCCACGGCCCGCGACGAATATGCGGGCGGCGGGATCGACGCATGGCTCGACGCCAACGAAAGCCCCTACGACAACGGCGTGAACCGTTACCCCGACCCGCACCAGCGGGCGCTGAAAGCCCTGATCGCGGAACTGAAAGACGTGGACGCCGGGCGGATCTTCATCGGCAACGGCAGCGACGAGGCCATCGACCTCGCATTCCGGATCTTCTGCCGGCCGGGGCTGGACAACGCCGTGTCGATCGCCCCGACCTACGGGATGTACCGCGTGGCGGCAGCGACGAACGACGTGCAGATGCGCGAAGTGCCGCTGGGAGCCGGCTACTCGCTCCCGGTCGGGGCGCTGCTGGCGGCAGCCGACGAGTACACGAAGCTGATGTGGCTCTGCTCGCCCAACAACCCCACGGGCAATGCGTTCCCGGCGCAGGAGATCGAAAGCCTGCTCCGCCGCTTCGACGGCATCGTCGTGCTGGACGAAGCCTACATCGACTTCGCCGACGGCGGCGGGTTCCTGCCGCGGCTCGGCGAGTTCCCGAACCTGATCGTCCTCCAGACGCTCTCCAAGGCGTGGGGCATGGCCGGGCTGAGGCTCGGACTGGCTTTCGCCTCGGAGGAGATCGCCGGCCTATTCGGCCGGGTGAAATACCCTTACAACATCAACACGCTCACGCAGCGGGCCGTCGCGGAATCGCTCCGCAGGGACATCTCGGCCGAGGTGGCGGCGATCCGCGCCGAACGCTCGCGCCTGGCGTCGGCACTCGCGGCATGCTCCTGCATCGGACAGGTCTACCCGTCGGAAGCCAACTTCCTGCTGGTAAAGACCGCGGCACCCGACCCGTTGTACCGGGAGCTGGTCGCAGCGGGGGTCATCGTCCGCAACCGTTCGCGGATCGCAGGTTGCGAAGGCTGCCTGCGCATCACGGTCGGGCGCCCGGAGGAGAACGACCGCATGTTGGAAACCGTCAAAAATTTCCGCCCATGAAAAAAGCGCTCTTCATAGACCGCGACGGCACCGTGATCGCGGAGCCGCCCGCAGATTACCAGGTCGACAGCCTCGAAAAGCTGGAATTCATACCCGGTGCGATCTCGGCGCTCCGGACACTCCGGGGGCTGGATTTCGAACTAGTGATGGCGACGAACCAGGACGGGCTGGGCACGGAGGCCTTCCCGGAGGAGGATTTCCGGCCGCCGCACGAAAAAATGCTGCGCACGCTCGCAGGCGAAGGCGTCGCCTTCGACGACATGCTTATCGACCGCACGTTCGAAAGCGACGACGCCCCGACGCGCAAACCCCGCACGGGCATGTTCGGCCGCTACACGGACGGGTCGTACGACCTCGGGGCGAGCTACGTCGTGGGCGACCGGGCGACCGACATCCTGCTGGCGCGCAACCTCGGGGCGAAGGGCATCCTTTTGGCGCCTGCCGCCGAAGGGCGCAGGATGCTGCGGGAAGCGGGCGCGGAAGAGGCATGCGTGCTCATCACGGACTCGTGGGCCGAGATCGCGGAATACATCCGCCGCGGGGAACGGCGGGTCGTCGTGACGCGCGAAACGCGCGAAACGCGAATCACCGTACGCATAGACCTCGACGGCCGGGGCTTCGGCACCTGCGAGGCCGCCCCCGGCGACGGGATTTCCACCGGGCTGCGGTTCCTGGATCACATGCTGACCCAGATCGCCCACCACGGCGGGGTGTCGCTCACGGTGGAGACGCACGGCGACCTGGACATCGACGAGCACCACACGATGGAAGACGTGGCGATCGTGCTGGGCGAGGCCATCGACCGCGCCCTGGGGTCGAAGGCGGGCATCGGCCGCTACGGCTTCGCACTGCCGATGGACGACTGCCGGGCGCTGGTACTGCTCGACTTCGGGGGGCGCATCGACTTCGAATGGGACGCCGAATTCCGCCGCGAGCGGGTCGGGGACGTCCCGACGGAGATGTTCCGCCACTTTTTCCACTCGCTCTGCTGCGCGGCACGCTGCAACCTGCAGATTTCGGCGCGCGGCGGGAACGACCACCACAAGGCCGAGGCGATCTTCAAGGCTTTCGCGCGTGCGCTGCGCATGGCCGTGGCACGCACCGGCTTCGGATACGACATACCCAGCAGCAAAGGCATACTATGATAGCGATCACGGATTACGATACGGGCAACCTGCGTTCGGTGGCCAATGCCCTGCGGCGCATCGGCGCCGAATTTACGGTCACGTCCGACGCCGCGGTGCTGCGGCAGGCGGACAGGGTGCTCCTCCCGGGCGTGGGCGAAGCCTCGTCGGCAATGGCCAAACTCCGCGAACGGGGACTGGATGCGCTCATCCCCACCCTGACGCAACCCGTACTGGGCATCTGCATCGGCATGCAGCTGATGTGCCTGGACAGCGAGGAGGGAGACACCCGCTGCCTGGGCATCTTCCCCGCGCACGTCGTGCGGCTGAGAGGCGGGGAAAATCCGCTGAAGATTCCCCACGTAGGCTGGGACACCGTCGGCAGGCTCCGCAGCCCGCTTTTCGACGGCCTCGGCGAAGACACCTACCTCTACTATGTCCACTCCTTCGCGGCGCAGGCGTGCGACGCCACGATCGCCCAAACCGACTACGGAGGGATCTTCAGCGCCGCCCTGGGGCGCGGCAATTTCTTCGGCACGCAGTTCCACCCCGAAAAGAGCGGGCGGGCGGGCGAGCGGATACTACGCAATTTCCTAAAACTCTGACGACATGAAAATCGAAATCATACCCGCAACGGACATCATCGGCGGCGCCTGCGTGCGCCTGACGCAGGGCGACTACGGCCGCCGGACGACCTACTACCGCGACCCGCTGAAAGCGGCGCAACGCTTCGAAGAGGCGGGCATCCGCCGGCTACACATGGTCGACCTCGACGGCGCCAAGGCGTCGGAGCCCCGCAACCTCGCCGTGCTGGAACGCGTGGCGACGAAAACCACGCTCGAAGTACAGTACGGCGGTGGAATCAAAAGCCGCGGGGCACTGCGCAGCGTATTCGGCGCAGGCGCCAGCCGCGCCATCTGCGGCAGCATCGCCGTGCGCGAACCGGAATCGTTCGCCGAATGGCTCGCCGAATTCGGCGGCGGGAAGCTGATCCTGGGCGCCGACATCCGCGACGGCGCGGCGGCCGTACAGGGGTGGACGGAGCGATCCGAAATGACGGCACAGGAGCTTATCGCCCGCTTCGCACCGCAGGGGCTCGCGCAGGTCATCTGCACCGACATCGCCCGCGACGGGATGCTGTGCGGCACCTCTGCGGAATTCTACGCTGGGTTGCAGGGGCAGTTCCCCGGGGTGGAAATCACCGTGAGCGGCGGCATCGCCTCGATGGCCGACATCGAGGCGCTCGACGGCGCGGGGCTGCGCAGCGTAATCGTCGGCAAAGCCCTCTACGAAGGACGTATCACCCTCGAAGAACTGAAAAGATGCTTGCCAAACGCATAATCCCCTGCCTCGACATCCGCGAGGGACAGACCGTCAAGGGCATCAATTTCGTCGGGCTGCGCAACGTCGGCGACCCGGTGGAGCTGGGGGCGAAATACGCCGCCGAAGGGGCCGACGAACTGGTATACCTCGACATCAGCGCCACGGAAGAGGGGCGGCAGACCTTCACGGAGCTGGTCGCCCGAATCGCCGAACGCATCGACATCCCGTTCACCGTGGGCGGCGGCATCGCATCGGTCGCCGACGCCGGGCGGCTGCTCGACGCCGGGGCGGACAAGGTCACCGTCAACAGCGCCGCCGTACGCGACCCTGCGCTGATCGACGCCATCGCGTCGAAATACGGGTCGCAGTTCGTCGTCGCGACCATCGACGCGCGGATGACCGACGGCGTATGGCGCGTCACGACCCACGGCGGCAAGCGCATGACCGACCGCGAACTTTTCGCATGGGCGCACGAAGTCTGTCAGCGGGGCGCGGGCGAGCTGCTCTTCACCTCGATGGATCACGACGGCACGCGCGACGGCTACCCGTGCGAGACCTTCGCACGGCTGGCCGAGCTGCCCATCCCCATCATCGCCTCGGGCGGCGCAGGATCGGTGCGGCACATTGCCGACGTGCTGACGCTCGGCCGTGCCGACGCGGCGCTCGCGGCAAGCATCTTCCACTACAACGAAATCCCGATCCCCGTGCTCAAACGGGAATTGCACCGGCTGAATATCAACGTAAGACAATAGACACCATGGAAATCACAGCAAAACCCTTCGAGGCGCTCGACGCCTCGAAGCAGGCCGACGGACTGATCCCCGCCATCATACAGGACGCGCGCACCCTGCGGGTGCTGATGCTCGGCTACATGAACCGGGAGGCTTACGAAAAGAGCCTTTCAGAAGGCCGCGTCACCTTTTACAGCCGCACGCGCCGCCGCCTCTGGACAAAAGGCGAAACGAGCGGCAACTACCTCGACATCGTATCGGTCACGGCCGACTGCGACAACGACACGCTCCTCATACGTGCCATCCCCCACGGCCCGACCTGCCACACCGGAGCGGCGAGCTGCTTCGACGGGGCCGCGGCCGAGACGGAAGGCTTCATCCGCTATCTGCAGGGCGTCATCCAAAGGCGACACGCCGAGATGCCCGAGGGCTCCTACACGAGCAAACTCTTCGAGCGCGGCGTGAACAAGATCGCACAGAAAGTGGGCGAAGAGGCTGTGGAAACCGTGATCGAAGCCGTGGCAGGCAACCGCGAGGCGATGATCTACGAAGCCTCCGACCTGATATACCACCTGCTGGTGCTGCTCGAAGCCACCGGATGCTCGATCGCCGACCTCGAAGCGGAGCTGGCGCGTCGCCACAGCTAAAAAAGCGGCACACCGCCCGGGAGCAGAATGAGCATGAGCCCCACGGCGCAGCGCATGGAAAAGGCCGGCATGTCTTCCGACATGCCGGCCCGTTTATTCACCATGCCGCCGTCCAACGGACGGCAGCACGCCGTTACTTGAAGACCAATGCGCACTGCATGCCCTTCTCGGCGCTGCCCGAAGCGGCCTTGGAGTTGAGTACGGTTTCATGCTTGTTGACACGCATGTTGGGCGAACTCGAACCCTCGAACGACATGGCGGAGACGCAGCCCAGCTCCTTCATGACCTTGGCCAGGTCGAGCATCGAAACGCCGACGCTGCCCTCGACCTGCTGGCCGCAGAATGCGAAGACCTTACCCTGGGCCGTGACACCGACCGCAGCACGTGCATACGCGGGATTACCGGCATACCAGCCGCTGTTACTACCGTCGTTGCAGATCGTCTGCGCCTCGGTCAGGATATTACCGTCCCACAAAACCATCGGGATTCCGGAAACAGCCGTCTTGGCAGCCCACACGGTACCGTCGCCCTGAACCCGAGCCGTGAAACTGCTGCCGTTCCTGAACGGGAACGCATAGAGTTTACCGTCGAATTTCTGCGACCAGGCCATCTTGTAGGCACCGTTGTTATCCTGCCCGATCGTAGCGAACGAATTGATGGCATGAGGATCCTGAACGAACTGTCCGTCACGGATGATAGTCTGAACTGCGGTGCCGGCAGAAGATACACCGACCAGGTATACGTTCCAGCTGCCGTCCAAACTTTCGAGCTCCTGAATCGTCTTAAGATCGGAGCCGTTGCCGACAACGCCCATCGTCGACTGCGGGCCCATGATGGCGATGTAGGCGATATTATTGTCGACGCCGTTCAGCTTCGTGGTCTTATAGACCTTGATATATTTGGGCAGCGTGCCGAAACTTCCCGTCTCGTCCGTCCATCCCTGGCTCAGCAGGGGATCGGTATAGCCGGTCTGTTTGACGACATAGGTGTAGTCCGTCCCGCCGTAGGTGACCACCAGCGTCCCGTCGGCGAATTCGAGGTCGAACGTCCGGTCGGCGGGGGACTTCAGGGAAGCGCCCGGAACCAGCTCGATGTCGAATACCATGGCATTGACATTCATGCCCGTCTTATAAGCGATCGTGATAGTGTTGCCGGCGATGACAGCCTCTTCGTCCCCGACCTTCGCCGAAAGGATCGGGTTGGGAATATCCTTGGGCTTGGCCGACATCAGGTAGGTTTCTTCGTGGAGGTAGCCCACGTTCACAACAACGCTGTAAGGGGACGTGAGGTTAACCTCGGCGGTCGCCGTGCCGGGCGTTTTGAGGATAGCACCCCAGGTCATATCGAACGTAACCGTCACCTTGGATAGGTCGGTCATGTTCTGGAACTCCCCGAACGTGATGGTCTTGTCCGCATCCGAAATGACGGCGGTGATCGTCGCATCGCCGTCGGCAGCCGTCACGGAAACGAAAGGCTGGGAAACTTCCGAGGGCCATTTTTTATCGTCGTCCGAACACGATGCAATAAGAAACGCACCCATGCAGCACAACAGCGCAGTCAACAGGAGGGGGGGTAAAAAGTTTTTTCATAATCAGGTATTTTAGATTGAATAATTATGGGTTAGTTCTCCTTCGGGTACTTTAAGAAATTTATTCGGGGAAAATCTCAATACAAGTAATTAATTTTACAATAGGAATGTCACACCACAAGTATCACACTTATATAATAAAATATAAATACGACATTATCTCCACACGAATGTAGTAATAATATTTATTATTACAATGTTTTTTGAGTAAAAAAAGTTAATAAAAGAACCTCCCAAAGTAATATTTTTTTGGTAATAAAATATAACCAACTGATTTCATGAGACATAAGAAATTTTTAAAATACTCCCTCCGGGACAAAGCAAGATGCCTTCCCGGATTCGCCGGCCGCGGCAAAATAAAACAGGGCGGACGGACACAGCCGAACGGGGCGAGACAAAGGGTTGTGCGAAGATCGGTAGACGAGGAGAGGCGGGGAACAAAAAAGGGACACCTGGCGTACAAGTGTCCCTTTGTATTTTGTAGCGGGTCCGAGACTTGAACTCGGGACCTCATGATTATGAATCATGCGCTCTAACCAGCTGAGCTAACCCGCCATTGCATCAAAGCGAGTGCAAAGGTAATAGAATTTTTTATTCATGCAAAATCTTTCGGCAAAAAATCACCGGAAAATTCAGACTCGGGGGCTTTGGCACCGATTTTGCCCGCCTGTGGGCAAACAGAATGACATGCCGCTGACAGACACATCACGCAACGAAATCGCCAATTCCCTGAGCATACTCAAAGTAATTGCCGGCGTAGTCCTGCTCGCCGCGGTCTCGTGGGAAATCATCGGCGGAGACCACACCCGTTTTTCGCAGAGCTACCTGACCGTGCAGCTGGTGGTCTGCATCCTTTTCCTGTGCGATTTTTTCGTACGCTGGGCGGCGGCCGAACGTAAAGGGCGCTTCTTCGGGCGGAACATTCTGTTCTTCCTGATCTCGATCCCCTACCTGAACATCCTGGCCTGGAGCGGTGCAGACCTCCCCCGCTACTGGGCCATGCTGATCGGGGTGATGCCGCTGATGCGGGCGTTCCTGGCACTCTACGTAGTCGTGCAATGGCTCGTGGACAACAAGATCCGCCGGCTATTCACGGCCTACATCTTCACGGTCGTGGTTTTCACCTATATCTCGGCACTGGTCTTCTACGACTACGAAATATTCGTCAATGACAAACTCCATGGTTTCGGAAACGCCCTGTGGTGGGCCTGGATGAACGTCACGACCGTCGGCGCCGAGATATTCGCCGTCACGGCCATCGGCAAGGTCATCACCATCCTGCTGCCTACGCTGGGAATGATGATGTTCCCGATCTTCACCACTTATATATTACAGGAGTATACGCACAAAAAGGAGTCCGACCAATGAGACCGCCGGGCTGGGCAGCGGGTTCCCCTCCCTTGCCGCAACCCATAGGCACGGCCGGCACGCGCAAATACAAGCGGGCTGGCTGCATTTGGCAGCCAGCCCGCTGCACGTATCGGGTAATTATTTCTTCTGCTCCCTGAGCAGGTCGCGGATTTCCGTCAGCAGCAACTCCTCCTTCGTGGGTGCGGGTTCGGGAGCAGGCGCCGGAGCGGCGGCCTCTTCCTTTTTCCGCATCAGCCGGTTCATCAGCTTGACCATCAGGAAGACGCAGAATGCCAGAATCGTGAAGTCGATGCACTGCTGGATGAAGGCGCCGTAATTCCAGTAAACGGGCTCGGCAGCCGCCTTTGCAGCGGCTTCGCCGCCGCCCGTCACGACGTCGCCGACGGCATGCACGGCACTCGAAGTCATGTCCCGGAACTTCGAAATATCGAGCCGCAGCTGCGAAAAATCGGTATTGCCGATCAGCGCCCCGATCGGCGGCATCAGGATGTCGTTCACCAACGACGAGACGATTTTGCCGAATGCACCGCCGATGATCACACCGACGGCCATGTCCATCACATTCCCCTTGAGGGCGAACTCCTTGAATTCTTTTAGAAATGCCATAAGTCTAAGGTTTAATTATTTGATGGTACAAATATACTGTTTTATAATAAAACCGCACGAAAAAGGGCAACCGACATACAGCCAGCTGCCCATTCTTCGGACGAATGTGCCGATGGGGATCATCCGATCTCGACCAGTACGGCGTCGGTAGCCACGTTCTCGCCGGGCTGTACCAGCACCTGCTTTACCGTGCCGGCGTAATCGGTCGTCACGGAATTCTCCATTTTCATGGCCTCCAGGACTGCGATCTCGTCACCGGCCTTGACCGTATCGCCCACTTTGACCTTGAGTTCGATGATACGGCCAGGCAGCGGCGCCGTCACGGCATTGCCCGTGATGACGATCTTCTTCACCTCCTCGGCTTTCTTCTCCTCGGCCTTGGGCTCGACGGGTTTGGCCGCGGCGTAGGCCTTGACCTTCATGTCCGTGAGGAAAGTCTTGGCTACCATCGGGAACAACTCGAGCAGCAGCACCTCCTTCTCGTTGGCGGCAAGCTTCACGCCTCCGGCTTCGGGAAGTTCGGGGTTGGGCTGCATCTGGTATTTCGACGTATCGTAGGGGGTTTCCTCACGCACGCCGCAGATCTTGAAGCGGAATTCGGGGTCGATTTTCACGGGCGTGTGTCCGTACTCGCCCTTGACCAGGCCGACGAACTGCGAGCTCTTGTTGGTGTACATCGGACGCCCGGCCTTCTCGTCGAGGGCGCAGTTGACGGCCTGCGCACCGACGATCTGCGAGGTCGGGGTCACCAGCGGCGGCAGGCCTGCGGCCAGGCGCACCGAGGGGATCAGCTCCATGGCGCGCGGCAGGATGTCCTCGGCCTTGAGCTGCTTGAGCTGGGCGACCATGTTCGAGTACATGCCGCCGGGTATCTCGGCCTTTTGCACCAGTTCGTTGGGAGCCGGGAAACCGAAATAGGCCTCGATCTTGCGGCAGGCATCGATCGTGCCGTCCTCATCGTCGGCCTTGGCGGCCGCGATGGCCTTGTCGAACAGGGCGTCGATCTCGGCGGGAAGCTTGTCGGTCAGCGGGTTGAATGCCTTGGGTTCGGGTTTGTCCGCGCCGAACACCGACTGGTTGAGCTCCTTGCGGATCTCGCGCAGCTGGGTGTTGATCTTAGCCACGGCCTCCATGTTCACGCCGGTGTCGACACCCAGTTTGCCGCAGAACACGTGGATCAGCTCGATGGCCGGGGCACCCGTGCCTTCGGCGAAATACCAGCAGTTGGTATCGACGATGTCGACGCCGGCCACGATGGCCGCGAGCACCGAAGCCAGGCCGTAGCCGGGGGTACAGTGGGTATGGAAATCGACCGGAATCGAGATGTTCTTCTTGAACAGCTTGACCAGCGTGGCGACACGGCGCGGCGGGATCAGACCCGACATGTCCTTGATGGTAATCATGTCGGCGCCCAGTGCGGCCATCTGTTTTGCCTTGTCGAGGAAATAGGCATCCGTGAAGACGGGCTGCGGCTGTTTCTTGCCCATCAGGCGCTGCATGAAGGAGGGTTCGGGATATTTCGGGTCGACCGTATAACATACGGCGCAGTCGGCGATGCCGCCGTACTGCTTGACGTATTTGATCGTCGATTTCACGTTGTCCACGTCGTTCAGGGCATCGAAGATACGCATGATGCCCAGCCCGCTTTCGATCGCGTTGCGGCAGAAGCCGTCGATCACGTCGTCGGGGTAAGGCGCATAGCCGAACAGGTTACGGCCGCGCGAAAGCGCCGTGAGCTTCGACACCTTGCCCACAGCCTTGTAGATCGTCTCCAGGCGCGTCCACGGGTTCTCGTTGAGATAACGCATCACCGAGTCGGGTACGGCACCGCCCCAGACCTCCATCGCATAGAAATTTGCATCCTTGTAGAAGGGCAGGCAACGGTCTACCTGTGCCTGCGACATGCGCGTCGCAAACGAGGACTGCTGTCCGTCGCGCAACGTAAGGTCTCTGATTTTGAGATTTCTCGCCATTGTGATATTTTTGATTAAGGGTTCTTGTTGCCGCTTTTACTGTTATTCCAATAACAAAGATAATAAACAATTTGAAATTCCAACCATTTTACAGGGATTTTTCACAAAAAACACCGGAAACGGTTACTTTTCGTAAAAGCGCCCCGCCCGGAAGCGCCCGGCGGGCTACGCCTGAATATCCTGCTCGGGGACGAACAACTGCTTGTACGACGTCCCGTCGAGGTACTTCTTCTTGAAGATATTGACGCAGAAGACGAACATCTCCAGCATCAGCGGCCCGAAAATCACGCCCATGAACCCGAAGAGCGACAGCCCGATGAAAACGCCGAAGATCGTCACCAGCGGATGCGTATCGGCCATCTTCTTCTGCATGATGAACCGCACGACGTTGTCCACGTGCGTCACGACCAGCCCGCCGTAGAGGAGCAGCCCGATGGCCGGCCCCCAGTCGCCCGTCAGCGCCATGTAACCCGCAAGCGGCAGCCATATGAGCGCCGTCCCGAAGATGGGGATGATCGTTGCGAAACAGGTCAGCACGCCCCAGAACAGCGGGCTCGGGGCATTGAAGACCAGGTAACCTACGAACGCCACGATGCCCTGTACGACGGCCAGCAGGGGGATGCCGATGGCGTTCGAACGGACGATCATGTGCACCTCGCGCATGACGCTGCTGCCCACGTCCCGGTTGAAAGGCAGTATCTCGCGGCAGTAGCCTTCCATGCGCAGGCCGCCGATGAGCATGAAATAGAGCACGAACAGCAGCACGATGATGTTGATGCCGAAATCCATGATGCTGCCCAGCACCCACTGCCCCAAATGAGGGATCACCCCCACGAGCGACGCGATATTCCTCTCCTGCCAAAGGTTGTATCCCGTCTTTTCGTGGATCAGCGCTGCGATGTGTTTGAGCGGCTCGACGATCGACTCGGGCTTGAGGGCGATGTCCTGCACCTGGTTGACGACCATCCAGACGATCAGGCTGATTGGCACTAGGAAACACAGCACCGCCTCGCCCAGCAGCAGCGACGCGGCCAGGCTGCGCCGCCATTTGCGGCAAGCCGTGAGGTAATGCATCTGCCGCCGGAGCAGCACGTAGATCGTCATGGCACCCAGCACCCCGCCCAGGAACGGGGTCAGCTCGATGAAGATCGTGACCCCCAGTCCGAGGATCAGCACGAAAAGCGAATAACGCCAGTATAGTTCCTTGAAAGACTGCATACGCGTCCGCTGAGCAAGGAACGTGCCGCAACGTGCAAGACCGTGCCCGTCAACAGGTTGAAAAATATTTGAACAAAATTTACGGTGTTCTGTTGCGGCTGTGAAATATTTGGTTTAAATTTGTATAAGCAAATTATGGACGGCTTTATGGAAATAACGGTTTCCACCGGCACCCTGCATCACCGATACGGTGCGGGAGAAGGTATGCAAACCGGACATCGGCTATCGCCGGGCACGGACTGCGATACGCAACGACGAGGGGTATCTCACACGCGGAGTATCCCTCGCAACTTTATACAAACCCCATCATACCATGGATCTCAGAGCCTTCCCGAAAGGCTGCCGGGGGTTAAAATCCTGTGAAACTTCCGCCACCCCACCGGCGGGAGCGGAAAAATCCCCGATCTTAGTGCCGCGAACCACGACACCACGCTATGAAGAAACCGAAATATCCATTACACTCTTTTATTTACTAATCCATTAAAAAGTATGAGAAAACATTTACAACATTTCCTCATGACGGCCGCCCTGATCCTGTTCGGAGTGTCCGCCGCTGTCGCGCAATCGGCAGTTACGGGTAAAATCGTAGATGAGACCGGCGCACCGCTGATCGGTGCCTCTGTGACCGTACCCGGCACATCGCAGGGTGTCAGCACCGACGTCGACGGCAACTTCACGCTGAAGACCGATGCCAAGGAGATCGAGATCAGCTACGTGGGCTACGTCCCGACCAAAAAACCCGTCACGGGCCCGAACGCACGCCTGGGCATCATCCAGATGGAGCCCGACGCCGTGGCATTGCAGGATGTCATCGTCATGCAGTCGGTGGCCGTGCAGCGCAAAACCCCGGTAGCCGTATCGACGGTCAGCGCCGAGGAGATCAGCTACAAACTCGGCGGGCAGGAGTTCCCCGAAATCCTGAAATCGACCCCGGGCGTCTACGTGACCAAGGACGGCGGCGGCTTCGGCGACTCGAAGATCAACATGCGCGGTTTCCAGGCGGCCAACGTGGCCGTAATGGTCAACGGCGTCCCCGTGAACGACATGGAGTGGGGCGGCGTATACTGGTCGAACTGGGCCGGCCTCTCGGACGTGACGCGCAGCATGCAGACCCAGCGCGGCCTGGGCGCCTCGAAAATCTCGTCGCCCTCGGTCGGCGGTTCGGTCAACATCGTGACCAACGGCATTGAGGCCAAGCAGGGCGGCACGTTCTCGTTCGGCGTAGGTAACGACGGCCTTTACAGCCTTTCGTTCAGCCTCTCGACGGGCCTCACGAAGAGCGGCTGGGCACTGTCGGTACTCGGCGCGAAGCGCTGGGGCGACGGTTACATCCAGGGAACCAACTTCGAAGGCTACAACTGGTTCGTCAACATCTCGAAGCGCATCAACGACCGCCACCAGTTGTCGCTGACCGCCTTCGGCGCCCCGCAGAAGCACGCGCAGCGCCATGCCCTCGACGACGGACTGAAGATCGAGGAGTGGCAGAAGGCCAAGAACTTCATGGGCGAAAAGGACATGTACCGCTACAACGCCGAGTACGGTTTCGACAAGAACGGCAGGCAGCGCTACTCGCACTTCAACGAATACCACAAGCCCCAGATCTCGCTGAACCACCAGTGGCAGATCGACTACAAGTCGTCGCTCTCGACGGCGCTCTACATGTCGATCGGACGCGGCAGCGGCTACTCGGGCCAGGGCCGCACCTCGGCAGACCGCAACATGTGGAAAGGTACCAACTACGGCGTGCTGAACACCACCTTCCGCAACCCCGACGGCACGTTCGCCTACGACAAGATCCAGGAGATGAACGCCGCCAGCCCCGACGGTTCGCGCATGATCATGTCGAAGAGCAACAACAACCACATGTGGTACGGACTGCTCTCGACCTACACCAACCAGATCTCCAAGTCGCTCGAACTGTCGGCCGGTATCGACGTGCGCTACTACATCGGCGAGCACAACAACGAGATCATCGACCTCTACGACGGTAAGTACTACATCGACGACGACAGCCGCAAGAACGTCAAGCCCGAGCAGAACGCCGCCGCAGCCGATCCCAACTGGAAATACCAGAAATTACAGGTCGGCGACAAGGTTTACCGCGACTACGACGGCCACGTACACCAGGAAGGCGTATTCGCCCAGCTGGAGTGGACGAAGAAAAACCTCAACGCCTTCGTATCGGGTTCGGTTTCCAACACCGGCTACTGGCGCTACGACCGCTTCTACTACGACGCCGCACACGCCGAGTCCGAGCACGTGAACTTCATCGGTTACACGGTCAAGGGAGGCGCCAACTACAACATCAACGAGAAACACAACGTGTTCGCCAACCTGGGCTACATCAGCCGCGCCCCGTTCTTCTCGGGCGGCGCGTTCCTGCAGAGCACCACGAGTAACGCCAAGAACCCCGACCCGCTGAACGAAAAGGTCTTCTCGGCCGAGGTAGGCTACGGGTTCCGCTCGGGCATCCTTTCGGTCAACCTGAACGGTTACTACACGCTCTGGATGGACAAGTCGGTCGTACGTTCCAGCTCGATGGCCAACGGCGACTACGCCCGCGTGAACCTCTCGGGTGTGGACGCACGCCACATGGGCCTCGAACTGGACTTCGTACTGCGCCCCAACCGCTGGCTGGACGTGACTGGTATGCTTTCGCTGGGCGACTGGCAGTGGGACAGCGACTCGAAGGGCTACATCTACGACACGCAGGGGCAGCCCCTGACCAAGGCTTTGGACGGCACGGTCGCCTCGGGCATCATGGCTGAAGACCACGCATGGCTGAACCTGAAGCAGAAAGGCATCAAGGTCGGCGGTTCGGCACAGACCACCGGAGCCCTCGGCGTCACGGTACGCCCGATGAAGGGCCTGCGCGTCAGCGCCGACTGGAACGCCTACGGCAACAACTACGCCGACTTCTACATCGGTTCGCAGACCAGCCTGAGCGGTAACTCGACCGTCGACGTGAAAGACCCGTGGAAAATTCCGTGGGGACACCAGCTCGACCTCTCGGCCAGCTACGCCTTCAAGATCGGCAACGTACGCGCCACGATCTACGGCAACGTGAACAACGTCTACGACTACAACTACATCATGGACGCGCAGTGCGCCGCAGCCGACGAAGGTATCTGGCAGAACGTATATGCCGTAATGTACTCGTTCGGTCGTACCTATACCGTAAGACTGAAAATTAACTTCTAATTACAGCGAACCATATGAACAAGCATATTGTAAAATACCTTCTGGCCCTTGCGACGATAGCATTCGTGGGGGGGGGTTGTAATGTCGACGATTACAACGAGGAGTATCTGGACGGGTTCAACCCCGACAAGGAGATCACCGACGTCCAGGTGCTGAAATACACGATGACCGACGCCGACTACGCCAGCGTCGCGTCGAACGCCGCCAACAAGGCGATCGCCGAAGCCGCAGGGCCCGATGCAGTGGCAGCCCTGGCCGCCGTAGGCACTGCAAAATGTTTCTCCGAAGCCGCTTCTGCCACGACGTACCTGCCCGCCTTCCTGGCTGCAGGTTACGACAGCTACCTCTCGAACGGCTCGACTGTCACCGTTACCTATAAGAACCAGCGCGGCGAGATATCCGAGGCCATCACCGGCATCGCTTCCGCCTCGACCTACGAGCTCAAGGCCGCCGACTACGAGGTAGCCTGGGGCGAGGATATCACGGCCGACTACTTTACACCCGGTAAGCCGGCAGCCAACTACCTGCCGCGCATCCTCAAGGAGGCCGTCAAGAACGCCGAGGCCGGCGACTACGTCATCGCCGAATACGCCTATTCCGAGCAGGAGCCTTCGACCGGAGGCGGCGAAATCCCCGAGACCATCAACAAGATCAGCGAAATCATTGCCCCCGGCGACTATACCGTGCAGGGCACCGTTTCGGCTGCCTATGCCCGCGGCTTTATCGTCGACGACACCACGGGGGCTATTCTGGTATATCTGAACGCCCCGTCGAACTACTCGCTAGGCGATGTAGTGAAGGTCAAGGGTGCCGTTACGGAATACAACAGCGGCATGCAATTCGGCAACACGGCCGAGATCACGCTCGTGGAGAAAACCAAGAATTTCGCCTTCCCCACGGCACAGGCCATGTCGGGCAGCGAGCTCGACGCCTACCTGACCGCAACGTCGATCAAATTCGTCAGCCTGACGGGTACGCTCTCGATCAGCGGCAACTATTACAACCTCAAGGTGGACGGTGCCGCGACGGCCACCGGCAGCCTCTCCTTCCCCAACAAGGGGCAGATCGACGAGAGCCTGGACGGTAAGAAGGTCACCGCGACCGGTTACCTCTTCTCCGTCAGCAAGAGCGGCGACGCACCCAAATTCGCCAACATGATGGTCGCCACGATCACCGAGGAGGGTTCGCAGCCCGCATTCACGCCCGTGGGCGTCGTCGCATCGGCCGATCCCGGCACGTTCAGCGTGAAGGGACAGATCGCAGCGACCTACAAGCGCGGCTTCCTCATCAACGACGGCACAGGGTCGATCCTCATCTATACCAATGCCGACCCGACCGGAACCTATGCCATCGGCGATCTGGTCAGCGTGGAAGGTACCACTTCGGCTTATGCCGGGCTGAACCAGTACCCCGCGGCATCGACCGTCACCAAACTCAATACCGAGGCCAATAAGTTCACCTACCCCGCGATCCGCGAAATGGACGGTACCGACATGGACGGTTACCTGACGCTGACCACGGCGCAGTACGTGCGTTACACGGGTACGCTGAAAATTGACGGCAACTACTACAACGTCATCAACGACGAAGCGCTGACGGCACAAGGCAGCCTCTCGTATGTCCTGGACGGCGCCGTAGACCCAGCACTCGACGGACAGGAAGTCGTCGTGGAAGGCTATGCGATCGGCGTATCGGGCAGCAAGTTCCTCAATACGATGGTCACTTCTGTCAAGCCGGCAGCCAATGCTTCGGCAGCTTCCTTCGGCATGACCCGCGCCGCGGTGACCAAGAACCGCTATGCGATTTACACCTTTGACGGCACGTCGTGGGCAGCCGCAGAAAACACCACGATGGTCAACCCCGAGGACTACACGCAGATGGGCGCCACCAATCCCAACTTCAGTTCGTCGTTCTCGCAGGACACCTACCTGCCCCTCTACCTGAAGTACAAATATCCCTACGCCCTGGCCGAGGAGAAGATGAACGTGGCATACCACTTCTACGACTCGACGGACAAGGTAACCCTGCTCTTCGCCGACGAGTACACTTACGACGGTGCGGACTGGATCAAGACCGAGGACACCGAGACGCTCGACGGCCCGTTCAAGAAGGTCAGCGGCAAATGGAACTTCGACCCCAGCATGACGCTCGTCGTGGCCCCCGACCGCAGCGCTTACAGCAAGAGCTTCTACCAGGCTTGCGTGGACTGGGTGCTCCAGAACAAGGACGCCGCCTATACGACGGACAACCGCAGCGGCAGCCGCCTCACGGATGCGGAGTATTACAGCGGTTGCGCAGCAAGCTACACCAACCTGAACTGGCGTATCAACACGCTCCCGAAATACTATTGGAGCGAAGCCGGCGACGACGTATCGGCCTACGACAACTGGGGGTCGGACGACAAGGAAGCAGCACGCGCTTCGTACCAGGCGTTCTACGACGAAGTCGAAAAGCGTTTCGGCGAGGTAATGTCGGCCGCCCTGGGCACGCTCTACCCCGATGTCAAGATGATCTCCGGCATCGACGTGATCTACACCGTACAGATGATGCTCTACACGCAGCACATCGGCTCGGGCACGGGCAAGGTGACGCACGCATTCGAGTTCAAGCTCGTCGACACCGGCAAGTTCGAATACGTACGCATGTACGCACTCTCGCCGGAGTATGAACTGATGAAGGACGCCAACTTCGAATAACGGAATCCGATCCAAAGCAAAGGGCCGCTCTAAGGAGCGGCCCTTTTTATTTTTCAATCATCGGACGGATCGGATCACGGGACAGGGAAAACCGCTGCAAAAGGGGAAGCCGACGATTCGTGCGGGCGGAGCGAACGGCCTGCGGGTACGGCTATACGGACGGAGTACCCGGGTATGGTCTCGGGCTGCTACCCTACTATTTCGGGCAGCAGGCTGCGGCGCAGCAGGTCGCAGGTTGCGGCCGGCGCCGAATGGTCGAACAGCTGCCCGCGGATACCCAGCGCCGCTGCAGCAGCGATATTGGCCGGGCGGTCGTCGATAAAGAGCGTCTGCGCAGGATCGAGTCCGTAGCGGCCGAGCAGTCGCCGGTAGATTTCCGGCTCGGGTTTCACCACGCCCTCCTCGCAGGAGACCACCTCGCCGTCGAAAAGCCCGTAGACGGGGAACCGGCGCAGGAAGTCGATGAACTCGCGCGACATGTTCGAAAGCACGAACAACTTGTAGCCGGCGGCCTTCAGGTCGCGGACAAGCTGTTCGGTAGGCTTCACGGGTTCCTGCATGTCGATCGACAGGCGCAGGTACTCCTCGCATTTCGCACGCGGGCAGGCGTTGACCCCGGAAAGGATGCCGGTCACCTCGTCGAGCGTCAGTACGCCCCGGTCGTAATCCTCCCAAAAAGCCGGCATGGGCTCCGAACGGATGAAACTGAAAAAGTCGTGGAATTCTTGCGTACACTTACTTCTGTCGCGGGCAAAAAGTACTCCGCCCAGGTCGAAAACGATATTTTCCATGGGGCAAAGATAGCCATTTTTTCGTTTGGTTCATGATTTGCAGGCTGGCGCATAACAAAAACTCCGATTATGAACTATGGCATAAGCATCCTCTTCCGCGCCATTCCCCTTGCGATGGCAGCCTTCTGTTTCGCCTACGGCGCCTACGTTTTCGCCGCCGGCGACGACCCCTCGCGGCTCACGGCAGGCCCCGTGCTCTTTTTCCTGGGCTCGATCTGCATCGCGCTCTATTGCACCGCCGCCACCATCATCCGCCAGATCATCGGCACCTATACCGCCGCCGCGAAATACCTTTTCCCGGCCATCGGCTATGCGGTCGCCGCCATGACGGTCATCTGCGGGCTTTTCATCATCCAGTCGCACATGACCGGGGCGTTCGTCACGGGGCATGTAATCTGCGGGCTGGGGTTCATCACGGCGTGCGTCTCGACGGCGGCCACCTCCTCGACGCGGTTCAGCCTGATCCCCAAGAACTCGGGCGACAGCACCTTCTCGGTCAACCCCGCAGGCTTCACCCGCGGGCAGAGTTCGCTGCTGATCTTCATCGTGTCGGCCATAGCCGCCGGGGCATGGGTGTGGTGCATCCTGCTCTTCGCGCTGGGAACGCTCCCGGCGCATATCGTGGCGGGAAGCGTCATGTTCGGCATCGCCTGCGTCTGTACGTCGCTCATCGCGCTGGTGGCCAGCATCGCACGCCAGGCACGGGGCAGCTATACGATGGAAGAACGCCGCCGGTGGATGGGGCTGGTGCTCGCGATGGGCGGCCTGGCCTTCGTGCTGGGGCTGATCCTCCTCTTCACGCTCCGGGGCGAGGCGATCAGCTTCGTGGGCTTCGTGCTCATAGGGCTGGCACTGATCTGCTGGAGCATATCGAGCAAGGTCATCCTGCTGGCAAAGATCTGGCACGCCGATTTCCCGCTGGCCAACCGCATCCCGATCATCCCGGTGCTTACGGCGCTGGCCTGCCTCTTCCTCGCGGCATTCCTCTACGAGGCGGCGCTCTCCGAACCCAAATATTTCGTCCCCGCACGCGTCCTGACGGGTTTCGGAGCCATCTGCTTCACGCTCTACTCCATCGTCTCGATCCTCGAAAGCGGCGCGAGCAAGAAATAGCCCCGCTGCAAGGCCATAAAAAAAGCCACCTTCCCCGGGTGGCTTTTCTTATTGCCTTTATCGTCACATGGGTCAGAACAGGTGGCAGGCCACCGTGAGCCCGGCCATGACGATGGAGACCATCGACATCAGCTTGATAAGGATGTTGAGCGACGGGCCCGAAGTGTCCTTGAACGGGTCGCCGACGGTGTCGCCCACCACGGTGGCCTTGTAGCACTCGGAGCCTTTGCCGCCGAAATGCCCCTCCTCGACCATCTTCTTGGCATTGTCCCACGCGCCGCCCGCATTGGCCATGAACACGGCCAGCACGAAACCCGAACTGAGGCCGCCGACCAGCAGGCCCATCACGCCGGCCACGCCGAACACGAGGCCGACGGCTACCGGCACGACGATGGCCAGCAGGCTGGGGAACATCATCTCGCGCTGTGCACCGCGGGTCGAAATCTCCACGCAGCGTGCATAGTCCGGCGTGCCTTCGCCCGTGAGGATGCCCTTGATCTCGCGGAACTGGCGGCGCACCTCGTTCACCATACTCTCCGCAGCACGTCCCACGGCGTTCATCGTCAGGCCGCAGAACAGGAACGACATCATGGCGCCGATGAAGATGCCGATCAGCACCGTCGGGTTCATCAGTGAGACCTGGTAATACTCCATGAAATCGAGGATCGAGGCCTTCTCGACCAGCTGCGAGGTGCCGTTGGGCAGGTCGAGCATCGTTATGCCGTTATGCAGCAACCCGATGCGGATCTCCTCGATGTAGGATGCCAGCAGCGCCAGTGCGGTCAGCGCCGCGGATCCGATGGCGAAGCCCTTGCCCGTGGCAGCGGTCGTATTGCCCAGCGCGTCCAGCGCATCGGTGCGCTTGCGCACCTCGGGGCCGAGGCCGCTCATTTCGGCATTGCCGCCCGCATTGTCAGCGATCGGGCCGTAGGCGTCCGTGGCGAGCGTGATGCCCAGCGTCGAGAGCATACCGACGGCGGCGATGCCGATGCCGTAGAGCCCCAGCGACATATTCATCGGAGCCATCATATTCTCCATGTCGAAGCCGATGGCGCACAGATAGGCGAGGATAATCGCGGCACCGATCGTCAGGACGGGGATGGCCGTCGAGATCATGCCCGACCCGACCCCGGCGATGATGACCGTGGCCGGCCCGGTCTGGGCGCTTCCGGCGATCTTCTGCGTCGGTTTATAGGAGTGCGAAGTGTAATATTCGGTAGCCTGTCCGATGATGATACCGGCGACGAGCCCCGTGATGACCGAGCACGACAGCCCGAGCCAGTTCTGGATTCCCAGCAGGTAGAGGATACCGAACGTCGCGCCGGCAATCAGCAGCGAACTGAAATTGACACCCACGCCCAGCGAGCGGAGCAGCTCGCGCATCGAGGCGCCCTCACGGGTTCGCACGAGGAAGATGCCGATGATCGAGAGCACGATCCCCACGGCCGCGATCAGCATCGGCGCCAGCACGGCCTTGAGCTGCATCGCCATGCCGTCGGCCGTGGCGAACGCCGCCGCGCCCAGCGCCGCCGTGGCGAGCACCGAACCGCAATAGCTCTCATAGAGGTCGGCACCCATGCCGGCCACGTCGCCCACGTTGTCGCCCACGTTGTCGGCGATGGTCGCGGGGTTGCGCGGGTCGTCCTCCGGAATCCCCGCCTCGACCTTACCCACCAGGTCGGCACCCACGTCGGCCGCCTTGGTATAGATACCGCCGCCGACGCGTGCGAAGAGCGCCTGCGTCGAGGCGCCCATGCCGAAGGTCAGCATCGTCGTGGTGATGACCACGAGTTTCTGCGGCCCCGACACCTCCACGAAGCGTTCGAGGATAACATACCAGAACGAGATGTCCAGCAGCCCGAGCCCCACGACCACGAGCCCCATCACGGCGCCGCTGCGGAAGGCGACCTTCAGGCCGCGGTCGAGCGACTGGCGTGCGGCGTTGGCCGTACGCGCCGAAGCATAGGTTGCGGTCTTCATGCCGAAATAACCGGCAAGCCCCGAGAAGAAACCGCCCGTCAGGAAGGCGAAGGGCACCCAGGGGTTCTGCACCCCGGCGCCGTAGGCCAGGTAGGCGAAGAACAGCGCCAGGATGATGAATACGATCAGCACGACCTTGTACTGCTGGCGCAGGTAGGCCATGGCGCCCTTGCGCACGTGCTCGGCGATCTCGCGCATGCGCGGGGTACCTTCGTCCTCGCGCTTCATGCTGCGGTAAAATGCCCAGGCTACGGCCAGGGCAATGACAGCAGCGGCAGGGACGATCCAGAAAATCAAAGGAATGTTCATTTCGATAGAATTAAGGTTTTTAGAGTTTGTCGAATCGGTTATTAATACAAATATAATAATTTATCCCGATACTGTACTTTCCCGGACGGGCCGATATACAGCACAAAAAATCCCGGCAGCTCCGCACTCCCCCCCCCGCCCTGAGGCAACGAAAAACGGAAAGGAGCGAAGCCTTCGAAACACTTCGAATCTTCGCCCCTTCCCGTTTATGCGCCTGCGGCGTTCAGCGGATCACCGCACCGCTACGAGCCGAAGTTGTCGTAGAGGATATTCTCCGACGGCACTCCGAGGTCGTCCAGCATCTTGACCACCGACGCGATCATCATCGGGGGGCCGCACATGAGGTAGATGCAGTCCTCGGGCGCCTGGTGGTTCTTGAGGTAATTCTCATAGAGCACGTTATGCACGAAGCCCGGGGTGTATTTCACGCCCGCGGCATCCGCCTCGGGATCGGGACGGTCGAGCGCCAGGTTGAACTTGAAATTGGGGAACTCCTTTTCGATGGCATGGAACTCGTCCACATAGGGAGCCTCCTTCAGCGCACGGGCACCGTACCAGAACGACACGGGGCGCTTGGTCTTTTCGGTCTTGAACAGATGCATCAGGTGGCTGCGCATCGGGGCCATACCGGCACCGCCGCCGATGAAGATCAGCTCCTGCGTGTCGGGCAGGTTGTCCGGCAGGAAGAACTCGCCGTAGGGGCCCGAGATCGTCACCTTGTCGCCCGGCTTGCGGGAGAAGATGTACGACGAGCAGATACCCGGGTTCACCTTCATGAACCCGCCCGTAGCCTTGTCGAAAGGCGGCGTGGCGATACGGATGTTGAGCATGATGATATTGCCCTCGGCCGGGTGGTTGGCCATCGAGTAGGCACGGAACGTAGCCTCGGGGTTGGTCGTAACCAGATCCCACATCTTGAACTTGTCCCAGTCGGCACGGTAGGCCTCGTCGATGTCCATGTCCGAGAACTTGATGGCGTCGTATTTCGGGATGTCGATCTGGATGTAGCCGCCGCTGCGGAACTTGAGGTTCTCGCCTTCGGGCAGCTTGACGACGAACTCCTTGAGGAAGGTCGAGATATTGCGGTTCGAGACCACGGTGCACTCCCACTTCTTGACGCCGAGCACGGCTTCGGGAACCTGTATCTTGAGGTTCTCCTTCACCTTGACCTGGCATCCCAGGCGCCAGTGCTCCTTGGCCATCTTGCGCGTGATGAAACCGGTCTCGGTGGGCAGGATGTCGCCGCCGCCCTCGATCACCTGGCATTTGCACATGCCGCACGAACCGCCGCCGCCGCAGGCCGAAGGCAGGAAGACCTTGTTGTTGGCCAGCGTTGCGAGCAGCGTCGAGCCGCTTTCGGTCGTGATGACCTTCTCGCCGCCGTTGATGTCGATCGTAACTTCGCCCGACGAGGTCAGTTTGGCCTTTGCAAAGAGAAGCAGCCCCACCAACAGAAGGGTCACCACCAGAAAGGCAATGATTGCAACTATAATAGTCAATTCCATTTTTTCCGAATCTCTTTTAAGGTTAGAACTGAATACCCGAGAAGATCATGAAGGCGATACCCATCAGGCCGGTGATGATAAACGCGATACCGGGGCCCCTGAGCGCCGCGGGAATCTGCGAGTAGGTCGTCTTCTCGCGGATGGCGGCCATCATGACGATGGCGAGCCACCAGCCCAGGCCGGAGCCAAGGCCGTAGACGATCGACTGCCACAGCGACGTCAGCTCCAGCGCATCGACCTTCTGCTGCATGAAAAGCGAGCCGCCCATGATAGCGCAGTTCACGGCGATCAGCGGCAGGAAGATACCCAGCTGGCTGTAAAGCGTCGGCGAGAACTTCTCGACGGCCATCTCCACCAGCTGCACGAAAGCGGCGATGGTGGCGATGAAGACGATGAAAGTCAGGAAGTCCAGATTCACATCGGGCAGCCCGGCCCACGAAAGGGCGCCGGCCTTGAGCACGAATTCATACAGGAGGTAGTTCAGCGGCACGGTCATCACCATCACGAACGTAACGGCGGCGCCGAGGCCGAGGGCCGTTTTTACGCTCTTCGAAACGGCGATGTAGGAACACATGCCGAAGAAGAACGCGAAAACCATGTTGTCGATGAAGATCGACCGGATAAAGATATTCAATGATTCCATACGCTACCCTCCTATTTTTCCTGTAAATCCTTATTGCGCGAACGGTGTACCCAGATGATGCAGCCCACGATGATCAGCGCCATCGGCGGGAAGAGCATAAGCCCGTTGTTGTAGTACCAGCCGCCCTCGGCCGCATACCAGCTCTCGGGGATGATGCGCCAGCCCATCAGGGTGCCCGAGCCGAAAAGCTCGCGGAAGAAAGCCACGATCACCAGGATCAGGCCGTACCCCAGGCCGTTGCCGATACCGTCGAGCAGCGACGCCCACGGCTTGTTAGCCAGCGCGAATGCCTCGATACGTCCCATGACGATACAGTTGGTGATGATAAGGCCGACATAGACCGACAGCTGCTTCGACACCTCGTAGACATAGGCCTTGAGCACCTGGTCGACCAGGATTACCAGCGCGGCGATGACCACCAGCTGCACGATGATGCGGATGCGCGAAGGCACGCCGTTGCGCAGCAGCGACATCACCAGATTCGAGAAACCCGTGACGACGGTCACCGAAAGCGCCATGACGATAGCGGGCTTGAGCTGCACGGTGACGGCCAGCGCCGAACAGATACCCAGGATCTGCACGATGACCGGGTTGTTCGCGGAGAACGGCCCCGTCAGGAACTTCATATTCTTAGCCGAAAACAAAGGCTCTTTTTCTTGCTTACTCATTGTTTCCTACATTTTCTTCGTTAGACTCATCCCGCACGGGGGCAAACACGACATCCTCGATTGCGGCCTTGCGCTTGGCTTCGAGCAGCGGCAGGTAGTGGTGCAGGCTGTTGTAAAGCATCGCCGTCACGCCGTCCGAAGTCTTCGTACCGCCCGAAATGGCGTCCACTTCGTGCTCGGGATCCTGTGCGCCGCCCTTACGCAGCTTCACGGAAACGAACTCGTCGCCCTTGAAGATTTTCTTGCCGACGAACAGCGCCTGGTATTTCGGCGTGGCGATCTCGGCACCCAGGCCCGGGGTCTCGCCCTTGTGGGCCATGATGATACCGGCCATCGTGTCCATATCCTTTTCGAGCGCCACATAGCCCCAGACCGGGCCCCAGAGACCGGTACCCGTAACCGGGATCACCACACGGCCGTCCTTGGCCTCGAACACGGGGAATTTGCCGTCGTCGAAAGCGCCCTGCAAGTCCTTGAGCAGTTCGAATACGTCCTGTCCCTCGACCTTCTCGCCCCGGGCGTCGACGACGTAGGCGTCAATGAAGGTATCGTAATCCTGATTCTGCGCCGAGAGCGACGAGAGGATCGAGGATTTCTTTTCGTTCAGCTCGTTGGCATACTGGCGCTTCTGGAGCGAGAGTGCCGCCACGGCGAGCAACGTCGCCACGATCACGACCATCACGGTCGAATACATTATAATATATGCGTTGCCGTTCTTGTCGCTCAGCATCCCCTTCTTCTTCGCGTCCTCGATCTCGACGAACGCCGAAGCGGGAGCCGCGCAAACGGGGCACGTTTCGGGAGCGGCCTTCCCTTCGTGGATATAGCCGCAGACTGTGCATTTGAATTTTTTCGTTGCCATATATCTCCCCTATTTCGCCAGTTTAACACGTTTCTTTCTGCGCGAGATGTTCGCCTCGACCACGTAGTAGTCCACCAGCGGAGCCAGCGCATTCATAAAGAGGATCGACAGCATCATGCCCTCGGGATAGGCCGGGTTGACCACGCGGATCAGCACTGCCAGCGCACCGGTCAGCAGCCCCACGATGTACTTGCCCGTATTGGTCTGGGCCGAGGTCACGGGGTCGGTGGCCATGAAGACGGCACCGAATGCGAAACCGCCGATGATCAGGTGGTACCATGCCGGATAGGTCGTCACACCGATCGCCTGGAAGAAATAGCCCATCGCCAGCCCGCCGACGAATACCGAAACCATCGTGCGCCACGAAGCGACGCCCGTGAACAAGAGGATCGCGGCGCCCAGGAGGATCGCCAGCGTTGAGGTCTCGCCGATACACCCCGGAATGAAACCGAGGAAGGCATCCATGGCCGAGTAGCCCATCTGGCCCGTGGTGCTCAGGTTTTCGAGTGCCGTGGCGCCCGAGAAGCCGTCCACCACGCCCTCGCCCGAGGAGAGCCCTGCGATCCACACCGTAGCGCCCGACATCGAGGGCGTATAGGCGAAGAACGCGAAGGCGCGGGCCAGCAGCGCGGGGTTGAAGACGTTCATACCCGTACCGCCGAACACCTCCTTGCCGAAGATGACCGAGAAGGCCGTGGCCAGCGCCACCATCCACAGCGGGATGTCCACCGGCATGATCATCGGGATCAGCAGACCCGTCACGAGGAAACCTTCGTTGACCTCGTGGCCGCGGGCCTGTGCGAAGGCGAACTCGATGCCCAGGCCGACGACGTACGAAACGACGATGATGGGCAGCACCTTCAGGAACCCGAACCAGAGCGAAGCCCAGAATTCGGGCTGTACGCCCTGCGAGAGGAAATGCAGGTAACCCGTGTTATAGAACCCGAACAGGAGCGCCGGCATCAGGGCGACGACCACCATGATCATCGTACGCTTCATGTCGTTGCAGTCGCGTATGTGCGCGCCCTTCTGCGTCGTGGTGTTCGGTACGAACAGGAATGTCTCGAACGCATCGAACGTCGACTCCAGGAAGCCCAGCTTGCCACCCTTGGTGAACGTGGGCTTGATCTTATCTACCAAATTGCGTAATGCGCTCATCGTTATGCCTCCTTAATCATTAAGTTAATACCGTCGCGGATGATCTGCTGTATCTCGATCTTCGAGGGGTCTACGAATTCGCACAGGGCGAAATCCTCCTCTACGACCTCGTAGATGCCGAGGTTCTCCATCTTGTCGATGTCGCCGGCAAGGCAGGCCTTCAGCAGGTACATCGGGTAAATGTCCATCGGCAGGTACTGCTCGTAGAGTCCCGTCACGACGAACGGGCGCTCGCCGCCGTTCATGTTGGTGTCGAGGTCGTAGGCCTTCTTCGGGCAGAGCCACGAGAAATAGGAGCGCGATACGGAGAACTTGTTGAAACGGGGCATCGCCCAGCCCAGCAGCTCGTACTTGTCGCCCTCGGGGATCACCGTAAGCTGATTGGCATAGAAACCGAGGAAGCCGTCGGCCGGGGTCTTCGTGCCGGTGAGCACGTTGCCCGAGATGATGCGTACATGGTCGCCCTCCTTTTGGGGTTTCACGTTGCCCCGGAGGATCGAATCGACCCTGGCGCCCGCGACGACGCGGCAGTACTGCGGTTTTTCGATCTCAGAGCCGGCTACGGCGATGATCTTCGTCATGTCGACGCGGCCTTCGTTGAACAGGCGGCCGATGATGGCCAGATCCTGGATATTGACCGTCCACACGACGTCGCCCTTGTTCACGGGGTCGATGTGGTGGATCTGGATGCCGACGTTGCCCGCGGGATGCTTGCCCGCGAAGGTGTGCAGCTCGGCACCCTTGAGCATGGGCATCTGCCCCTCGGCCTTGGCACGCACCGAAAGGTGCACTTTGCCCGGCGTGAGGCGGCGCATCACCTCGATGCCGGCCTGGAGGTTCTTCTGCTCGTTGCGGAGCACGAAGTTGTAATCCGGGGCCAGCGGCGCGGAGTCGAAGGCGGAAACGAAAACGGCCTTCGGCGTGTCGTTCGGGTCGGCGATGATGCCATAGGGCCGCTGCACGATCATCGGCCAAAGGCCCGAACGGAGCAGCAGTTCGACAATCTCCTCGCGGGACGCTTTCTGGAGGTCGGGCTTAGCGAACTCCTCGTAGCTCTGCGTGGCATCCGGCGTTACGGTTACGGAGAGCACCTTGCGCTTCTCCCCGCGGTTGACGGCAGCAACCGTCCCGCTGACAGGCGACGTGAAGAGGACACGCTCGCTGTACTTGTTGAAGAACAGCGGCGTACCGGCTTTCACCTCATCGCCTACCTTAACCAGCAACTTGGGAGTCACGCCTTCGAAATCGAGCGGCGAGAGGGCATACTCCGAAGCCTGCGGCGCGTCGGCCAGAGACTCCTGGGCCTTTCCCCGGAGATTGATGTCGAGACCCTTGCGTAGTGTAATGATTTTCGACATGGTTAAAGATTTTGATTGTTATATTTGGATATTTTTGGGTTAAATTTCGGGCCGGTTTTTGTTGTTAGCCTGCTAACAGCATAATTCGCGTGCGAAAGTACGAATTTTTTCCGAAAAATCCGTATGCATTATCTATTATTTTTTAATTTACTTAAAATTTGTACTTTTGTCGCAATGACCTCCCAATTCGTCAACATACACACCCACCGCCCGACAGGCCGGGGCATCGAGCTCCGCACCGCCGGCATCCACCCGTGGGATGCAGACAAAGAGAACATCGCCGCACTCGGCACGCTCCCGGCGGACGTACAGGCCATCGGCGAGACGGGGCTCGACTATGCCCGCGGCGCCGGGCGCCAGCAGCAACTGGCCGCCTTCCGCGCCCAGCTGGCACTGGCGCGCGACCGGCAACTGCCCGTAGTGCTGCACTGCGTCAGGGCCTTCGAGCCCGTCATGCTGGAACTGGCCGCCCGCGAGCCCCGTGCCGTCATCTTCCACGGGTTCATCGGCTCGCCCGAGCAGGCACGTCGCGCACTGGAGAAAGGCTACTACCTCTCGTTCGGCGTGCGGACGTTCTCGTCGCCCAAGACCATGGAGGCGCTGCGCGAAACGCCCCCCGGGCAGCTCTTTCTCGAAACCGACGACAGCGACACCGGCATCGAGGAGGTCTACGCGCACGCGGCAGCGGTGAGAGGCACCACCGTCGAAGCCCTGAAACGGGCGACGACCGAAAATTACGAACGGATATTCGCCCCGCAAAATGGATAACTGGCTTGAACGCACCGAGCTGCTGCTCGGCAAGGAAAAACTCGACCTGCTCCGGCAGGCGCACGTGCTCGTCGTGGGACTGGGCGGCGTAGGCGCTTATGCCGCCGAAATGGTCGCCCGGGCGGGCGTGGGACGCATGACCATCGCCGACGCCGACGCCGTGGCGCCGAGCAACATCAACCGCCAGCTGGTGGCCCTGCATTCGACCGTAGGCCGGCAGAAGGCCGAGGTGCTCGCCGACCGGCTGCGGGACATCAACCCCGCGATCGGGCTGACCGTCGTCAACCGCTACATCCGGGACGAGGAGACCTACACGCTGCTCGACGCCGCCGCATACGATTTCGTGGTAGACGCCATCGACACCCTCTCGCCCAAGCTGGCGCTGATAAAGGGCGCCCTCGACCGTTCGCTGCCGCTGGTCAGCTCGATGGGCGCCGGCGCCAAGACCGACCCCACGAAGATGGAGATCGCCGACATCTCGAAGACCCACCACTGCCCCCTGGCGCACATGCTCCGCAAGCGGCTGCACAAACTGGGCGTCCGCAGCGGCTTCAAGGCGGTATTCTCGCCCGAGGCCATGCGCGAGGGGGCGATGATCCTCTGCGACGAACAGAACAAGAAGTCGAACGTCGGCACAATCTCCTACATCCCGGCGCTGTTCGGCATCGGCTGCGCCTCGGTGGCGATCCGCACGCTGATCGGGGAAATGGACTGACAACGAAACCATAAACACATACGCCAATGAAACCGAACATCGTATTTCTGGACGAGTACACCCTCGGGGGTGCCGACCTGACCCGCCTGCACGAGCTGGGCCGGTACACGGGTTACAGCACGACCGCGCCGGACGAGGTCGCGGATCGCTGCCGCGATGCCGAAATCGTCATCACCAACAAAGTCGTGATGCGCCGCCAGACGCTCGCCGCACTCCCCGGGCTGCGCCTAATCTGCATAGCCGCCACGGGCATGAACAACATCGACCTCGACGCCGCGGCCGAGCTGGGCATCGCCGTCAGGAACGCCGCGGGCTACTCGACGCACTCCGTAGCCGAAACCACCCTCGGGGCGGCCATCGCCCTGCGGCGGCACATCGTCTACTACGACCGCTATGTCAAGAGCGGCGCTTACTCGGCCGCCGGGCAGCAGTTCCACTTCGCCAAACCCACGCACCAGCTCTACGGCTCGAAGTGGGGCATCGTGGGGCTCGGCGCCATCGGGCACGAAGTGGCGCGGCTCGCCGCGGCCTTCGGCTGCGAGGTACGCTACACCTCGACCTCGGGCGCCGTGCGCGAAGAGCCCTACCCCGCCGTGTCGCTTCCCGAACTGCTGGGCTGGGCGGACACGGTCTCGGTGCACGCGCCGCTGAACGACCACACGCGGGGGCTGATCGGCGCCCCGGAGCTGGCCGTGATGAAGCAATCGGCCATCCTCGTGAACGTCGCCCGCGGCGGGATCGTCGACGAGGCGGCACTGGCCGAAGCCCTCGACCGGGGATCGGTCGCAGGCGCCGCGCTCGACGTATTCTCGCGCGAGCCGCTGGCCGCGGACAACCCGCTGCTGGGCATTCGCGAACCCGACCGGCTGCTGCTCTCGCCCCACAACGCATGGTCGCCGCGCGAAGCCATCGACGTGCTGGTAGGCTGCATCGCGGAGAATATCGAAGAATTCTGCAAGGCCCGATAGCCATGGAAGGAATGGAAACGGCAAGCCCCGGCGCCGCAACGGCCGCCCCGACGCCGGACGAACGCCGGCAGCGGGTTTTCGACTGGCTCGACGCCCGCGGCATCGCTTACACGTGGTACGAACACCCCGAGGCACCGACCATTGAGGCCGCACGCCTCTACTGGCGCGACGACGGGTCGAAGCACTGCAAGAACCTCTTTTTCCGCAACCACAAAGGCAACCGCCACTACCTCGTATGTTTCGACTGCGAACGGAACCTGGCCATCCACGACCTGGAACACCGCCTGAGGCAGGGCAAACTGTCGTTCGCTTCGGAGCAGCGCATGGAGCGCTGGCTGGGGCTGCGTCCCGGTTCGGTGTCGCCCTTCGGGCTGATCAACGACCCGGCCAGGCACGTGCACCTGTTCCTCGACGCCAGCCTGCAACGGCTGCCGGCCTACTCGTTCCACCCCAACGACAACCGGGCGACGGTGGTGATCTCCCGTGAGGAGTTCCTGCGTTACCTAGCGGCCGTAGGCAACACCTACGAGTTCATCGAGCTCTACTGACCCGCCCATGCGGTATATCGAAACCAAAACGATCCTCTCGAAGCTGCGGACGGCCGATCGGTGGTTCGGCATCGCCTACAACATGAACCTCTACCGGGGATGCCAGCACGGGTGCATCTACTGCGACACGCGCAGCGACTGCTACGGGATCGGGGACATCGCCCAGATAGCCGTGAAGCGCAACGCGCTGGAATTGCTGCCCGCCGAGCTGCGTGCCCGGCGGAAAAAACGCGCCACGATCGGCACGGGGTCGGTGAACGACCCCTACATGCCCGTCGAGCGCGAGCTGCGGCTGACCCGCCGGGCACTGGGCATGATCGCCGACGAGCGCTTCCCGGTGCATGTCATCACCAAGAGCTCCCTGGCCGAGCGCGACGCCGACATCCTGCAGGAAATTTCCGCCACCTACGCGGCGGTGAGTTTCACCGTGACCTGTGCCGACGACGCGCTCAGCGTCCGCACGGAACCCGGCGCCCCGGCCTCTTCGGAGCGGTTCCGCGCAATGGCGGCACTGGCTGCCAAGGGCATCTATACGGGTGTCACGATGATGCCGCTGCTGCCGCTGATCAACGACACGCGGGAAAATGTCGAAGCCATCGTCCGCCGGGCGAAGGACGCGGGGGCGTCGTATATCCTCCCGATGTTCGGCGTGACGCTCCGCAGCGGGTCGAGGGAGCATTTCCATGCCGCCCTGGAGCGCGGGTTCCCCGGGCTGAAAGCACGTTACGAAGCCTGTTTCGGCAACCGCTACGAATGCTTCGGCCCGAACTGCCCGGCGCTGGACGACACGTTCCGCAACCTGTGCGCAAAGCTGGGCATAGCCACCCGGATGGAGTTCTACCGGCCTGCATCTGCGCAGCAGCAAACGCTCTTTTAATTCCCGGAATTTGCCACGCTCCAAATAAGGGTTTATCCCGACACATCGCCCCTAACGAAAAACACCCCGGAATCGACATTCCGGGGTGTTTTATTGAAAAGGCAGGCTATTTCATCTCCACGAGCGCCTTGCCGGTCATTTCGGCGGGCTGCTCCAGCCCCATCAACTTGAGCACCGTCGGTGCGACGTCGGCCAGGATGCCGTCGTGCACCGACTTCACGCGGTCGGAAACGACCACGATGGGCACGGGGTTGAGCGAATGCGCCGTATTGGGCGTACCGTCGGCATTGACAGCGTTGTCGGCATTGCCGTGGTCGGCGATCATGACGACCTCGTAACCGTTCTCCTTAGCAGCCTCGACAACTTTGGCGACGCACCCGTCGACGGCCTTCACGGCCTTCACGATGGCATCGTAGACGCCCGTATGGCCGACCATGTCGCCGTTGGCGAAATTCAGGCAGATAAAGTCGAACTTCCGCTCGCCGAGCGCAGCAACCAGTTTATCAGCGACTTCCGGGGCGCTCATCTCGGGTTGCAGGTCGTAGGTAGCCACCTTGGGCGACGCGACGAGGATGCGGTCTTCGCCCGCGAACTCCGCCTCGCGGCCACCGTTCAGGAAGAACGTCACGTGGGCATATTTCTCGGTCTCGGCGATGCGCAACTGCCGCAAGCCCTGCTTCGAAACGAACTCGCCGATGGTGTTGGGCACGTTCTCCTTGTCGAAGAGGATGTGCAGCCCCGTGAACTTGGCATCGTAGGGGGTCATGCAGCAATAGTAGAGGGGCAGGGTGTGCATCCCCTCGGCGGGCATGTCCTCCTGCGTCAGCACGATGGTCAGCTCCTTGGCGCGGTCGTTGCGGTAGTTGAAAAAGACCACCACGTCGTTGGGGCGGATCATGCCGACGGGCTGCCCGTTCTCGTCGATGCGCACGAAAGGCTTGATGAACTCGTCCGTAACGCCCTCGTCATAGGATTTCTGGACGGCTTCGACCATGTCCGACGAACGCTCGCCGATGCCGCTGACCAGCGCGTCGTAGGCGACCTTGACACGTTCCCAGCGCTTGTCGCGATCCATCGCGTAGTAGCGCCCGATCACCGTGGCGATCTTGCCCGTCGTGGCCGCGAGGTGCTTCTCAAGGTCAGCGACGAACCCCTTGCCGCTGTGCGGGTCGGTGTCGCGGCCGTCCATGAAGCAGTGCACGAAGGTATTTTCGAGGCCGTAGGCCGCCGAGATGTCGCACAGCTTGAAAAGGTGCTCGAGCGACGAGTGCACGCCGCCGTCCGACACGAGGCCCATGAAATGCATGTTCACGCCGTTCTTTTTGGCATGTTCGAACGCTGCCTTGACCTCGGGGTTCTCCAGGATCGAATTGTCGCGGCAGGCGCGGTTGATCTTCACCAAATCCTGGTAGACCACGCGGCCGGCGCCGATATTGAGGTGCCCGACCTCCGAATTGCCCATCTGGCCGTCGGGCAGTCCGACGTTCTCGCCGTCGGTGCGCAGCTCGGCATGGGGATATTTCGCCGTCATGGCCGAGATATATTCGGGATGGACGGTCGAAATGACATCGGCCTTGTCGTGGCGGCCGTTGCCCCAGCCGTCGAGGATCATCAGTAATACCTTGTTATTCATAACTATCCAGTTTTTAACTATTCTTTTACTTTACCTGGGCCATAATCAGCTCCACGGCCTTGTCGATGGCGGCCTGCAGCCCGTCGGGGTTCTTGCCGCCCGCCGTGGCGAAGAACGCCTGTCCGCCGCCGCCGCCCTGCATCAGCTTCGCAGCCTCGCGCACCACGGCACCGGCGTTCACGCCCTGGGCCGTGATCTCGTCGCCGAGCATCACCGTCAGCATGGGTTTGCCGTCGTTGACCGCCCCCTGCACGAACACCAGCTTCGGGGAGCGGGCACGCAGGTTATAGGCCAGGTCTTTGACGAACTCGGGCGTACGGTCGGTCTGCGTGGCGATGAGCTGCACCCCGTGGCGCTCGGGCGTCGAGGAGATGATCTTCTCGGCCCACTGGGCGACCTGCTCGCGGCGCATGGCCTCGACCTCCTTCGAAAGCGTCTCGTTGCTCTCGAACATCTTCTTTACGGCCTGCAACACCTGCGGGTTGTGGAGGTATTCGCTGATGTCGCGCATCGTATCCTCGGCGGCGTAGATGATCTTCTCGGCCTGTTCGCCCGTGACGGCTTCGATGCGGCGCACGCCGGCCGAAATGGCGCTCTCGGTCAGTATCTTGAAGAACCCGATGTTACCCGTAGCGCTGGTGTGCGTACCGCCGCAGAGCTCGACCGATGTACCGAAGCGCACCATGCGCACCTTGTCGCCGTACTTCTCGCCGAAGAGCATCATGGCACCGCATTTCTCGGCCTCCTCCTTGGTGGCCTCGCGGTTCTCCTCCAACGGATAGTTGGCGCGGACGGCGCGGTTGACGAGCATCTCGACCTGGCGCAGCTCGGCGGGAGTCATCTTCTGGAAATGCGAAAAGTCGAAGCGCAGGATCTCGGGCGTCACCATCGAACCCTTTTGCTCGACGTGCGATCCCAGCACCTTGCGCAGCGCCTCGTGCATGAGGTGTGTCGCGGTATGGTTGTTGGCCGCGGCCTGGCGTTTGGCAGCGTCCACGACGGCCGTGAACTCGGCCGCAGGGTTTTCGGGAAGCTCCTTGACGATATGGATAATCAGTCCGTTTTCCTTTTCGGTAGCCACGACGGCGATGCGCTCGTTGGCATTCTCGATATAGCCGATGTCACCGATCTGACCGCCCGAGTTGCCGTAGAACGGCGTGCGGTCGAAGACCAGCTGGTAGGAGGTCTTGCCTTTGGAGGTCACGCGGCGGTAACGGGCGATCTTCACCCGCTCGGTCAGCGTGTCATAGCCCGTGAAGACGCTCTCCCGAATGGGGAACAGCTCCACCCAGTCGTCGGTATCGACGGCCGCGGCGTTGCGCGAACGCTCCTTCTGTGCCTGCAACTCGGTTTCAAAGGCTGCGAGGTCAACGCCGACGCCCTGTTCGCGGGCGATGAGCTCCGTCAGGTCGATCGGAAACCCGAACGTATCGTAAAGCTCGAAGGCGTCCTTGCCCGAGATCAGTTCGCGGCCCTCTTTCTTGGTCTTTTCGACCACGCCGTCCAGCAGGCTGATGCCCGTGGCCAGCGTACGCAGGAACGAGGCCTCCTCCTCCTCGATGACCTTTTCGATCAGCGCCTGCTGGGCCTTCAGTTCGGGGAACTGGCCCCCCATCTGCTCCACGAGCCCCGCAACGAGCTTGCAGATCGTAGGTTCCGTGAAGCCGAGGTAGGTATAACCGTAGCGCACGGCGCGGCGCAGGATGCGGCGGATGACGTAGCCGGCCTTGACGTTCGACGGCAACTGCCCGTCGGCGATCGAGAAGGCGATGGCACGCAGGTGGTCGGCGATGACGCGCATCGCCACGTCGCACTTCGCGTCGGCGCCGTAGGTCTTGCCCGAAAGCTGCGAAATACGCTGGATCGTAGGCTGGAACACGTCGGTGTCGTAGTTCGATTTCTTGCCCTGGAGGATCATGCAGAGGCGCTCGAAGCCCATGCCGGTATCGACGTTGCGCGCCGGAAGCTCCTCCAGCGAGCCGTTGGCCTTGCGGTTGAACTGCATGAACACGAGGTTCCATATCTCGATCACCTGCGGATGGCCCGCATTGACCATCCCGCGCCCGGGCTTGGCGGCGATCTCCGCCTCGTCGCGCAGGTCGAAATGAATCTCCGAGCAGGGGCCGCAGGGGCCGGTCTCGCCCATCTCCCAGAAATTGTCGTGCTTGTTGCCGCGGATAATATGGTCTTCGGGCAGGAACTGTTTCCAGTAGTCATAGGCCTCCTGGTCGAACGGCACGCCATCCTCCTCGGAGCCTTCGAAAACCGTGGCGTACATGCGGTCGGCGGGAAGTTTGTAGACGCCGTGGAGCAACTCCCACGCCCATTCGATCGCCTCTTTCTTGAAGTAATCGCCGTAAGACCAGTTGCCCAGCATCTCGAACATCGTATGGTGGTAGGTGTCATGCCCCACCTCCTCCAGGTCGTTGTGCTTGCCCGAAACGCGCAGGCACTTCTGGGTGTCGGCCGCACGCGGATATTTGCGGGGCGCATTGCCCAGGAAAATATCCTTGAACTGGTTCATGCCCGCGTTGGTAAACATCAGCGTGGGATCCCCCTTGACGACCATCGGTGCCGAGGGCACGATCACATGGCCCTTGCTCTCGAAGAAGTCCAGAAAGGCCCGGCGAATTTTATTCGATTCCATATATAAGATTTTATCCGATTTCCACGTTTGTGATTTCGGGTTGCAAAATTACACAATTAAAGTTAAATTTGCATCCTATTAACCGGAGTTTTTTCCGCAATGAAGCAAAAAGGGCAGAGATTCGACACGCAGGCGCTGACACAGGAAGCGCAGGCGCTGACGCGCGACGTGGTCTCGGCGCCTTTCCGCCTGCGCACCTACCGCCTGATCCGGAAAATACTCATCGGCTTCATCCTCGTCTCGATCGCCAACGTGCTCTTCTCGTACTTCTTCTACACCCCCAAGATGTACCGCATCATCCGCGACAACCGCGACCTGGTCATCAAGTACCGCATCCTGCAAGACCGCATACGCACCTCGCAGCGGCGCGTGGACGAAATCCGCCACCGCGACAACTACGTCTACCGCTCGCTCTTCTCGACCGACACGGTGTCGATCGACGGCGTGTGGCAGCCCTACCCCGACACCAAATACGCCCCGATGGCCGGGGACGACTTCGCCCCGCTGATGGTCGGCACCTGGAAGCAGCTCGACGCGCTGGCCCGCATACTCTACCTCGAATCGGTGTCCTTCGACGAATTGCAGGCATTCGCCCGCGACAAGGAGAAGATGTCGGCGGCGATCCCGGCCATCTGGCCCATCGACCGCTCGGCGCTGCACAACGACCATATCGGCGCCTTCAACCTGCGCCGGATGCACCCCGTGCTGGGGTATATCCGCCCCCACAAGGGTATCGACCTGGGCTGCGACCGCGGCACGCCGGTCTACGCCACGGGCGACGCCGTGGTGGAGGTCGCCTCCTCGGGGGGCAACGGCGGCTACGGACACATGGTGCTGCTGAACCACGAATTCGGCTACAAGACCCGCTACGCACACCTGAGCAAAGTCCTCGTGCAGCCGGGCGAACGGGTCGCCCGCGGGCAGGTCATCGCCGAAACGGGCAACACGGGCATCTCCTCGGGCCCCCACCTCCACTACGAGGTGATCCACAAGGGCATGCCGGTGAACCCGATCAACTATTTCAACCGCAACATGACCGCCGCGGAATACGACGCACTCATGGAGAACATGCGCGATACGAACTTCGAAAAGCTCTGAGATGGCAGGAAAGAAAGACCTGGAGCGGCTCCGCAGGCGTAAGCGCCGCAAACAGAACATCATACGCGCGACGGTGCACTTTTTCGTATGGGCCGGGGTCGCCGTGCTCTACTACGTCGGGTTCTCGCTTTTCTTCGACACCCCCGTGGAGTACGAGCTCAAACACTCGACCGACCGCCTGCGCCGCGAATACGCCGCCCTCACCCAGCGGTACGACTCGCTGACGACCGTCATGCACAACCTCTCCGAGCGCGACCGCAACGTCTTCCGCATCCTCTTCGAATCGGATCCCTACGACTTCGATTCGGAATACGAACGCCGACAGGCCGTCACCTACGAAAACATCTTCAACCGTTCGTCGCGGCGGCTCAAGCTCGAACTGCGCGAACGGGTCGCCGACATGGAGAAGCGGCTCGACGAGCTGAACGCCTCGTACCTCGACCTGCAGGCGCTCATCGACTCGGCGGGCAACGGCTGCAACAACATCCCGGCCATCCAGCCCGTGATAAACAAGCAGTTGACGCTGCTCACGGCCTCGTACGGCATGCGCATACACCCCTTCTACAAGACCCTGCAATCGCACCAGGGCGTGGACTACACCATCCCCGAGGGGTCGCGCGTCTTCGCCACGGCCGACGGCGTGGTGCGCGACGTGGCGCTACGCAACTCCACGTCGGGGCAGACGGTCGTGATCGACCACGGCAACGGCTACGAGACTTCGTACAGCCACCTCTCGAAGATCAACGTACGCAAGGGACAGCGCGTGAGCCGCGGCGAGATCATCGCCCTTTCGGGCGACACGGGCCTTTCGCTCTCGCCCCACCTCCACTACGAAGTGCGGCTGAACGGCATGCGCGTCGACCCGATCCACTACTTCTTCATGGAACTCACCCCCACCGAATACCAGCGCCTGATGCGCATCGCACAGTCGGGCATGCAGTCGTTCGACTAAAAACAAAGGAGATGGGAAACGACTGGACAAAGGATTTCGGCTTTGCGCGCGAAGAAATTTTCCGCAGCGAAGAAACGCTCCGCACAATCCGCCATATCCGTGCCTCATGGGGCGGCGAACCGGAGTTCCTCTGGGAGAAATTCCCGGACTACGCCGTTTTCCGGCGGCAGGACAACGCCAAATGGTATGCCGTGATATTGACGGTGCAGGCCGGCAAACTCGGCCTCGCGGACGAGGGGCGGACAGAGATTCTCGACATCCGGGCCGATGCGGAGACCATGGCGCGGTCGCTGGACTTCGAACATTATTTCCCCGGGTACCATATGAATAAACGCACGTGGCTCACCGTACGGCTGGACGGCAGCGTACCCTTCGGGGAAATCGCCCCGCTGATCGCCCGCAGTTACGAACTGGCCGGGAAAAAGTAGCCCGTCATGCAAATCCGACTCATCCTGCTCGACTTCGACGGCACGCTGGCCGACACGCGGCGCGCCAATACGCTCGCCTATGTGGCCACACTGCGCGAGGCGGGCTATACGCTCACCGAGGAGGAGTATGCGGCAAAGTATTTCGGTATGCGGTGCAACGAGTTCCTGACCCGTTACGGCATCGCCGACCCCGGGGAGCGCGAGCGGCTGCGGCTGCGCAAGATCGCGCTCTACCCCGCGTTCTTCGACACCGTGCGGCTCAACCGCCCGCTGTGGGAGTTCTGCAGGCAGTTCCGGGCGCAGGGCGGCCGCGTATGGATCGTATCGACAGGCAGCCGCGCCAACATAGACAACGCCATGCGCCACCTGGGGATCACGGTCGCGGGACAGCGGACGGGGAGCACGGGTGCGGCAACCTCGGGTGCGGCGGGCAGAGACTTGACAGGTGCGGATGAGGCATGGCTCCGGACAGCCGGCACGGCAACGATAGATGCAGGTACGCCAACACACGCAACAGTCACCCCCGAGCCCGGCGAAGGGCCGAACGGCTCCGTGGACGGCATACTCTCGGGCGCCGACGTCGAACACAGCAAGCCCGCCCCGGACTGCTTTCTGGAGGCCATGCGGCGCGAGGGCTGTACGCCGCAGGAAACGCTGATCTTCGAGGACTCCGAAATCGGGCTCGAAGCGGCCCGCCGCAGCGGAGCGGCCTATTTCAGGGTAACGCTCTGACCATCGCCGCCCAGGCCGTTCCCGGCATCCTGTATCCGGCCTCTGGCACCCGCTGCCGGACACCCGGCACCTGACACCCGGCACCCGCTGCCGGACGCACTCATTCCTCCGCGCCGTCCCCAACAGCATCCATCCGGCCGATCTTCCACAACCGAGCCATGTAATTTCCGGGAGTAATCACCATCCGGCAGCGGAACTCGTCCGCCCCCGTCACGACACAGCCGGTCAGCGCTTGCAGATCACGTTGAAATCGCAGTACTTGCAGGTATCGGCATCCTCGCACTGGCGGAACGGAACCGAGGTGTCGTAGAGTTCGGCGAGCTGCGCGCGCAGCAGTTCCTCGAAACGCTCGCGGTAAAGCGTATAGCGCGCCCCCTTCACCCCCGTTTGCTTGTCGTCCAGCTGCGGCGAATAGCCGGGGCGGTTCATGTTGCGGACGTAATAGAGCGCCGGTTCGACGTCGCAGCCGCGCGACCGGTGCAGCATCATCGCGTAGAGCAGCGTTTGCAGGATGTTCGAAAGGCGTTGTTTGCCCGTGCCCGTGAACAGGCTCTCCACGCCGTCGAATTCGAGATGCGGCGCCCCGGTCTTGTAGTCCACCACCCTCAGCGCCCCGTCGTCGAGCGTGTCGATACGGTCGGCGATGCCGGCGAATTTCATCTCCAGGTCGCGCCCGCCCGCGCGGAAACGGAACGGATAGGCTACGGGCTCCTCCAGCCCCGACACGGAGAAAGCATCGTGCGCGGCGTCGTAGGGCATCACCCCGCCCCGCAGGTAACGGATCACGATGTCCTTCACCAGCAACAGGTTGCCCGAATAATCTTCGGCTGTGGCATGTTTATCCTGCAAATAGTTCTGGTTGATGGCCGCCTCGACCGCCTGCGCCACTTCGCCCGTACGGATCATCGCACGCAGGGTTTCACCGGGATGCGCCTCGCCCGCGATGCGGGCGTAAAGCGTCTGCACGGCGGCATGGAGGATCGTACCGAACATCGGGGCATCGACCTCCTCGGAAATTTCGTCATCGGCCTCCAAGCGGGCTATGGAATGGAAATAGAAGCGCAAGGGGCAGGCCACGTAGCGGAAAAAAGCCGTCGGCGAGAGCGTCGCAGGGCTTTGGGCGTCGACGAAACGCTCCAGCCGGGCCATCACCCCTTCGTCCTTGGGCACCTCGATCGGCGCCGTTTCGGCCAGGTTGACGTCCACCCCCACTTCGACCTTGCGCACGTCGAAGCCGCTCTCGTAGTCCAACTGGTAGATATAGCGGCTCGGCTCGCCCGTCGACTTGTCGTCGGCGTGCGAGCAATAGAGCATGTGGACGGTCTTGGCGCGCTGGATCAGGCGGTAGAAATAGTAGGCATAGACGCCCTCGTGGTGCTCGGGCGTGGGCAGCTCGTAGGCCGCACGCAGGTTGCAGGGGATGAACGACGCCTGCGCCATATGATTGCCGGGGAAATTGTCGTCGTTCATCGAAAGGATGATGACGTTTTCGAAATCGAGGTTGCGGGTCTCGAGGATCCCCATGATCTGGATGCCCTCCAGCGGCTCGCCCTCGAAGGGGATGCGCAGCGTCTGCAAGTGCCGGCGCAGCAGCGAGGTGTAGACCTCGGCCGTAAGGTCGATATCGCACTCGTCGAGCGAGTTGCGCAACTTGGTGACCTGCTCGGCGATGACCGCCAGGAATTCGACCCGCTGCCGTGCATCGTCGCCCTCGTAGGGCTGGCGCGCCACGGCGGCGACCACGTCCAGCATGTAGTCGGACAACTCGCGCCACGTCGCGGCGGGCGTAAAGATCCGTTTCAGCAGTTCGTTGCGGCCCAGCCACGCGGCATCGACCGAAATGCGGCGGTCACGGACGATCTCCTCGTGCATCGTGCGCGTGAGTGCGGCGTCGCACTCGGCCACATAGGGGTGTGCGAGGATGCCGGCGACGTCGGCATGGTAGAACGTGCAGCCGTCGCCCTTGCGGCGGCGGTGGTTCTGCAACTCCACCAGACGCTCGACGAACGTGTAGGCCAGGCTCTGCCGCAGGGGGAAGCCCATCGTCACGTTCACCCGTCCGATGTCGGCGGGCAGGGCGTACAGCAACGGCAGCAACAGGTTCTCGTCGGTAAGCACCACGGCGGTCTCCTTGCCCAGCGCGGGCCTGGCGCCCGCGGCGATGCCGGAGTCTTCCTCCCTGCGGCGGCGGGCCAGATCGGCGAGGATCGCCGCGGCATACTTGCACTGCACGGCGTTCGAGACGGCGGCGACCGACACGATCTGCTTCTCTCCCCGCATGTTGTCGTACCGAAGTTCCGTGCGGGGTGGGAACTGCGCCACGTTCGAACGCACGAACATACCCGCCTCCTGTTCGGGGTCGTCCTTATAATAAGAGTCGTAGTCCCAGTAAAAATCGGTTTCGGCCGCCGTGGCGAGGAACCCGAAAAGGCGCTTCTCGCACTCGGAAAGGGCGTTGAACCCCGCCACGACATAACGCCGGGGCTCGGGGAAGGCGAACCCGCCCCCGCGGATGCGGTCGGCGGCGGCGCGCTGCACCATGCCGTTGTAGGCGATGCCGAGCGACGAGAGACGCTCCCGGAAGCGGCGGTAGATGGGGCCGAGGGTCTTCCAGATCGCCAGAAAACGGCGTTTCTCCTCCGAAAGGTCGGCCTGCTCGCCGAACGAGGACCAGAACGAAAGGATGCGCAGCTGCGCGGGCGTGAGGTAGGAAATATCGGCTTCGATCTCCTTGATCTCCGAGATGTTGCGGAAGAGCATCTGCGCGTCGATCAGGTATTTGTCGATCGTATCGAAGTCCGTGAGGAGCATATCGCCCCAGAAATAGAACTTGTCGAAGGGTTCGTTGTGGTAGGCCGAGTAGACTTTGTAGAGCTCGGTGATGAGCCGCACGCGGTCGCCCGTATGCAGCCCCGATATTTCACCCGTCAGGTCGTCGATCGTCACCCATTCGGGCTGCCACATCGGACGCCCGGCGATACGCCCCAGGGCATCGACGAAAAACAGCCGCGCACGCCGCGACGGGAAGAGCACCGCCCGATCGGACAGTCCCTCGCCATAGCGCGCATACAGGTCGGCGGCCACCTCCTCCAGAAATCCCTTCATAGCAGTTCGGACAGCCCCGGCGACTTTCCCGGCGGTATCGTCCGCCCGGAATCCGGAAGCCCCCTTCGCATTATTGTTCCATGAGACTATTCTACGTGGCTGATCTCACCGCCCATGAACTTGGCGCCGCCGCGCACGACGGCAGGCTGCCCCTTATAGGTAATACGGGCGTTGGTCGTGGTCTTGCCGATGAACCGGTCGGTGATCCACAGCGACACGTCGGCCTTGCTCTGGGCATTGACCTCGGCCGACATCACCTCCAGCCCCGAGGCCGCGACCCTGCCCGTCGAGGCGAACAGCGTCAGGTAGCCCGCCTTGCCGGTGAGCGTCGCGCTGCTGCCGCCCGTGAGCTCCATCCTGAGGTCTTTGACATCGAACGCCGCCGTGAGCGACGCCTTGCGCCCCAGGGTCAGGTCGAGCAGCACCGCATCCACTGTTCCCTCGAACACGGCTGCGGCGCCCGACAGCGAAACGGACTGCAACGTATTGTAATAGACCGTCACCTGGGTGCGGTCGGGACGGCGCGAATCATACTTCTCGCTGATACGCAGGGTTTTGTCCTTCACCTCGGCGCGGAATTTCGAAGTATAGGAGCCTTTCGTGTCGTATACGATCTTGGGGGCCTCGGTGTCGGGGACTTTCACGAATTTGATATCCAGGTCGGCATCCACCGCGACGGCCTCGAACGTGGTCAGCCACTCGTTATGTTCCGTAGGACTTGCGGCACCCGCCTCCTGTGCACGGCCGGAGGCTGCGAAAACCAGCATCACGGCGCTCAGAATCATCTTCTTCATACATTGTAGGTTTAAATACGTCGCTAAAATACAAAAATATTGCGAACCCCGGTTTGCCGTTCGGGATTTGTTTTGTACTTTTACTACCTAAAACGACATTTCGGACAGTGAGGGCGAGAATTCTGAATGCAAGCGCAGGGTCGGGCAAGACCTACCAGTTGGCGTACAAATACGTGCGCGACGTGGTCGAACAGCCCGGCATTTACCGCCACATCCTCGCCGTGACCTTCACCAACAAGGCCACCGAAGAGATGAAATCGCGCATCCTCAAGGAGATCCACCTGCTGGCCTCGGGACAGCCGAGCTCCTACCTCGACAACCTCTGCCGCGAATTGTCGCTCGATGCCGCCACGGTGCGCCGACGCGCCCGGGAGGTGCGGTCGAAGATCCTGCACGACTATTCGCGCTTCACGGTGCTGACGATCGACACCTTCTTCCAGCGCATCCTGCGCGCCTTCATCAAGGAGCTGGGCATCGACCTCAATTACAACGTCGAGATCGAAACGGCCTCGGTGCTGACCAAGAGCGCCGACACGCTCATCGAGCAGATCACCACCGACCGCGACCTGCAGCGCTGGCTCACGGACTTCGTGCAGGAGCGCATCGACGAAGGCAAGAAATGGGACATCCGCGACGGCATCCTCACGCTGGGCGGCGAGCTGTTCAAGGAGAAAAACAAGGACGCACTCTCGGCGGCCCGCCCGCGCGAGGAACTGGCGCGTATCGTGGGCGAAGCCACGGCGCACGCCGCGGCGACCAAAAAACGGATGCAGGACGCTGCGGCCGAAGCCGTGCGGATCATCGGGGACGCAGGCGCCTCGGTCGCCGACTTTCCCTACAAAGGCTCGGGCTTCGCGGCCTATTTCTACGCCGTGGCGGGCGGCAGCTTCGAGCGCTACGGAAGCCGCGCGGAGGCGGCCTGCACCAGGGACGAGGCGTGGGGAAAACCCGGCAGCACGGCACAGGGGCTGCGTTCCCGGCTGCAACCCCTGCTGCGCGAAATGTGCGGCCTCTACGATGAGAACGTCCGCGCGTGGAACACCTGCGACCTGCTGCGCGAGAACTACCGCAGCTTCGCGCTGCTCTCCGACCTCTATGCCAAGGTGCAGCAGATGTGCGACCAGGAAAACATGATGCTCCTCTCGGAGACCAAATACATCCTCTCGGAATTCATCGGCCACAACGACGCGCCGTTCATCTACGAGAAGGTCGGCAACCGCTTCGAACACTTCATGATCGACGAATTCCAGGACACCTCCGTGAAGGAGTGGGAGAATTTCCTGCCCCTGCTGCAAAACGCCATGGCGCAGAGCGAGGCGACCTCGGTGCTGATCGTGGGCGACATCAAGCAGTCGATCTACCGCTGGCGGGGCGGCGACTGGAAAATACTCCACTCGCAGGCGCAGCGGGCGCTGGGCGCGGACAGCACCGAACTGGTCAACCTCACGGAAAACTACCGCAGCCTGCCCGCCGTGGTGGATTTCAACAACAAGGCCATCGGCCGCGTGGTCGAAGCCGACAACCGGGCGCTCAACGCGACGCTGGACGAAGCCGCGGCGCGGGGCGACATGGATGCCCGCACCGCCGCCGGGCTGCGCGACACACTGTGCGACGCCTACCGCGAACATGCGCAGACCCCCCGCCGCCTGGGCGGGAGGCCGGGCTATGTTTCGGTGGAGACCTTCGCCGAACGGCCGCCCGTCGTGGAGCGCATCTGCGAGGTGCTGGACAAGGGTTTCCGTCCGTGCGACATCATGATCCTGGTGCGCGGGGCGACCGACGGCGCCAGGGTGGCCGCCGAGCTGCTGGATTTCAAACGCCGCAACGACGACCCGCGCTACCGGTTCGATGTGATGACGCAGGAAGCGCTGATCGTGGGCAACGCCCCCGTCAGTTCGTTCATCGCCGCGGCGCTGCGCCTGTCGCTCAACCCCGACGACTCGCTCAGCCGCGCCGTCTACAACCACTACCTCGGCCGCGGGTTCGACCGCCCGCTGCCCGGGGACGAACGCACCTTTTTCCGTTCGATCCGGCTGCTGTCGCCCGAGGAGGCGTTCGAGCGGATCGTCATGCGCCACGCGCTGCACGACGACAGGCAGCAGACGGCCTACCTGCAAGCCATACACGAACAGATCATCGGCTTCTGCGCCAGCAAAATCGCCGACATCGCGCTGTTCCTCGACTGGTGGGAGCAGCAGGGGCAGAACCGGTCGCTGAGCGTCGACGAGAGCGCAACGACCGTCGAGATCACGACCATACACAAGGCCAAGGGGCTCGAAAAGCGCGTGGTGCTGATCCCCTGGTGCTCGTGGCAGCTCGATCCCAAGTCGGGCGGCAACGTGACGAACATCGTCTGGGCCGAGGCGCAGGGCGATGCCGGCGCCGTCGGGCGCTTCCCGGTGAAATACAAGAAGGCGATGGCCGAATCGGGCTTCTCGGCGGAGTACTACCGCGAGCTGGTCTATTCGCACGTCGACAACATCAATCTGCTGTACGTGGCCCTGACACGCGCCGCCGAGTCGCTGCACGTCTTCATCCCCCGCAAGGGCGGCAAGAGCGTCGGCGGGCTGCTGCTGCAAAGCATCGGAGCCGACGGCGACAAAGCGCTGCTCGACGGCACCGAAGGGCGCCGCACCGCGACCGAGGAGGGCGAAAGGTTCGAATTCGGACTCTTCACGGGCCCCGTGCCCGGCGGCGGCAAAGCTTCCGACGGCAGGCACGTCGTGCTGGAGAACTACCCCACGGCACGCGCCGACCTGCGGCTGAGGCTCCCCTCGCAACGTTATTTCGAGGAGGAGGACGAGGTGGAACTCTCGCCCCGCAATTTCGGCATCCTGATGCACAAGGCCTTCGAGGAGGCCGACGACCGGCAACAGATCTACGAGGCCGTACAGCGGATGCGGGACGACGGCACGCTGTCGCCCGGCGAAGCCGAAGCGCTGCGGGGGATGATCGCCCGGGCGCTGGCGCACCCCGTCGTGGGCGAATGGTTCGGGGGCGGCTGGCAGCGCGTGCGCAACGAGAACGAGATCATTGTCCCCGGCGCCGGGTCGACCCGGCGCCCCGACCGCGTGATGATCCGCGGCACGCGGGCCGTGGTCGTCGACTACAAGTTCGGAAGCCGCGAACCCGGACGCTACCGCCGCCAGGTGGGCGAATACCTCGGCCTGCTGCGGCAAATGGGCTACACCGAATGCGAAGGGTACCTGTGGTACGTGAAACTGGGAGAGATCGAAAAAGTGGAAGGATAAGATGAACGAAACCATCGGCATCATACCGCGTGCGTTCCGCCGCCGGGGAGTGTGGGTCGCCTGCACGCTCCTGCTGCGCGCAGGGCTGAATTTCCTCGGGCTGGCCATGCTGCTGCCCGTGCTGGCGCTGGTGCTCGACCCCGGCAGCCTCGAGGGCGGCGGGATGCTGGCACGCGCCTACGACGGGCTGGGCTTCGCCTCACAGCGCAGTTTCGCGCTGGCGGTCTGCGCGGCCGTGGTGGGCGTGATCGTCCTGAAGAGCCTGCTCGGGCTGTGGCTCGCCCGCGTCGAACGCAACTATATCTTCGCACTCTACCGCACGCTCTCGCGGCGGCTGCTCGTCACCTACCACGACCGGGGGCTGCCGTTCGTCAAGGCGTCGAACTCGGCCGTACTGGCCCGCAACGTCAACGTCGTCTGCCTGGCCTTCGCGGCGGGCGTGCTCAAACCCGCCGCCGCCATCGCCGCCGAGGCGATGCTGCTCGTGCTGCTGTTCGGGGCGCTGATGTGGTACACGCCCCTCGCGGCACTGCTCGCCCTGGCGGTCTTCCTGCCCTCGATCTGGCTCTATTACGGACTGGTGCGCAACCGCATCAACCGCTACGGGGAACTGGAAAACAAGGCGCAGCGCGAAAAGGCGCGGCTCGTGGCCGAGACCTTCCGCGGCTATGCCGACATCGAGATCAACAATGCCTTCCCGATGATGCTCCGCCAGTTCGACCGGGCGATGGATCAGGTGATCCGCACGCGCCTGCGCGAAACGGCGATCGGGCTGCTGCCCCAGACCTTCACCGAGGTCGGGCTGGCCGTGGGCATGGCCCTGCTCGTGGCTCTGAGCCTCGGCGACGGCGACGGGCGGGCGCAAATGCTGTTCGGCGTATTCGCCGTGGCCGCACTGCGCCTGATGCCTTCGGTGCGCAACATCATGACCGGCTGGACGGCCATCAAATACAACCGCTACACGATCGGCATCCTGCGCGACGCCGCGGCGGACTGCCCCCCGGCGCCGGCTACCCCGAATCCGGGGAAAGCGGCCGCACAGAGCACCCGGGACTTCGCGGACACCGCCCCGGCCTGCGGGAAAACCCCGGAGGTAAGCCCAGTTCCCGGCACCCCGACAAATGCCCCGGGACAGCACAACACCCCGGAACGACATAATATCCCCGGACGGAGCGATACCCCGGAACAGCAGACTTCCCCCGGACGGAGCGATACCGCAGAGTGCCGGGACACACCCGCCCCATCCGCCACCCCCGGCCCGCGCAGCACACCCGTCGCAACCGTTGCCCCCGGCAATTCCGGCACTCTCTGCAAACCCGGCACTCCCGGGAACCCCGCCGCCGATAGTATCCGCACCCCCGAAAAACTGCCCTTCAGCCGCGAGATCGCCGTGCGCGACCTTAGGTTCCGCTTCGCGGACGGCGGGCGCGAGCTTTTCCACGGCCTTTCGCTGACGATCCGCAAGGGCGAGCGCATCGGTATCCGCGGAGCCTCGGGCGCCGGGAAAACGACGCTCTTCAACCTGCTGCTGGGACTGTACGAGCCGACCGGAGGTGAAATCGTCATCGACGGCACGCCGCTTACGGCGGCCAACCGCCGGACATGGCAGAACCGCATCGGGTACGTCTCGCAGAGCCTCTTCATCGCCGACGGCAGCTTCGCGGCCAACGTCGCGCTGGGCATCCCCGCCGGGGAGGTCGACCGGGAGCGGGTCATGCAGGCGCTCCGCACGGCACAGCTCGGGGAGCTGGTCGCCGGACTGGCGAAAGGGATCGACACCCACGTCGGGGAGTGCGGCTGCCGCCTCTCGGGCGGACAGCGCCAGCGCATCGGCATAGCCCGTGCGCTCTACCGGCAGGCCGACGTGCTTTTCTTCGACGAGGCGACCTCGGCGCTCGACAGCCGCACCGAAGAGGAGATCAACCGCTCGATCGCCGGGCTCGCGGCACGGGATGCCGGGCTGACACTGGTCGTCATCGCCCACCGCGAAAGCTCGCTCGAATACTGTAACAGGATCATAACGATAGGAGAATAAAACATGGAATACCTCATAGCCGGCATACGCATCGACATCCCGCACCGGTTCACGACAGGCGCCTTCGGCATGGCGCTGGCACCGTTCGCGGCCGGAAGCAAAACGGAAACGGACGCCGGCAGCAACCGTATGGCGGGCCCCGTGCCCGGAACGGCGACAACCGCAGCGCCCTCCCCGTCGGAAACACCGGGGACGGAAAGGAGTGCACCCCGCCCTGCGACATCCCCGGCGGGCACGGCACAACCAGACCTCATCCTGCGCACGGGACTGCTCGCCGGCGACACGGCCGGCTACTGCGAACTCGACGCATTCGACTTCACCGACGCCGATGCCGACTGCCGTTTCGGCCGCGGCACGGAGGGCTACCTGCTTACCATGACACCCCGCGACGGCAGCGCCCCGGCACGGTTTCACAAAGCCTTCGGCAGCCCCGACGCCACGAGCGACATCACCCCGGAGCACAATCCGGCGCTGTTCCGCTTCGGGCTGTGGACGATGTTCAACATCGCCGCGCTGGAACGCCGGGCGGTAGCCGTACACTCGTCGGTGATCAGCCTGGACGGGCGCGCCGTACTCTTCCTCGGCGAATCGGGCACGGGAAAGAGCACCCACACGCGCCTGTGGCGCGAGCATATCCCCGGGGCACGCCTGCTCAACGACGACAGCCCGATCATCCGGATCGCCCCGGAAAGGGCTGCCGAAGCGGCAAGCGCTCCCGCGGCAGACACGATTCCCGCCCTGCAAGGTGTTCTCGCCTGCGGGTCGCCGTGGAGCGGCAAAACCCCGTGTTACCGCAACGTGAGCAATCCGATAGCGGGCATCGTGCGGCTTTCGCAGGCACCGCAGAACCGCATCCGTCGCCTGCGTCCCATCGAAGCCATCGGGGCGCTGCTGCCTTCGTGCCCGCCGTCGTTCGCACACGACGAGCGGCTGCAAGATGCCATTTGCCGCCTCGTATCCCAAATCGTGGCGCAAGTCCCCGTCTACCACCTCGAATGCCTGCCCGATGCCGCGGCAGCCCGTCTCTCCTGCCGCACGGTATTCGGTGACGACGCCCCAAAGACCCTCCGCTGATGCTGCTGACCAACCGCCTTTTCTTCGAACAAGTCGAAGCGATGCTCGCCGAAGGACACGAAGTCCAGATCCGCATGAAAGGGCACAGTATGCGGCCGCTGCTGCGCAACGACCGGGATATCGCCGTACTGACCCCGATTGCGAAATATGCCCCGGCACCTGTCCCGGCAGCCGGGGCACCTGCGAATCCCGTCCCCGAAACCCGCACCGCCGACGGCAATGCCAGCACCGCCCGCCAGACCCGACTTTCCGGCGACACCCCCGGCACGGCACCCGACCTGCACACACCCACCTGCGGCACCCGCCATCCGGCTTCGCCGCCGAGCGGCATCGGCGCCCTGCGGCCGGGCGACGTCGTCCTGTTCCGCTGCGAAGGGCACCATATCCTGCACCGCATCGTCGGGATCGAAACAGGCATCCGCTGCGAAGGGAACCGTCCCGTATGCGCACCAGCCGCAGGGAATGCCCCGTCCCCTGCGGCATCCGCGGAAAACCCCGCAGAGAGGGATTCCGCGGCGGGGACGCTCCGTTTCACCCTGTCCGGAGACGGTAATTACCGCACGACGGAGCATTGCACCGGGGAGGATATCGTCGCCGTGATGACGGCTGTCATCCTGCCGTCGGGACGCATCGTCCGCACCTGCTCCCGCCGCTGGAAACGGCGGTCGCGCTGGTGGCTGGCGCTCCCCCGGGGCGTGCGGCGTTTCGCCCTCCGGGTCATGTGGCGGCTCGGAATCCGGTAACCGGAAGCCGGACGGCCGATAAATGCGGTTCCCGGGAAACGGCAGTCTGCAAAAAAGCACTCCAGACCGGCCAACGAAACAGCCGCCCGGGGTGCGTCTGTTTCCAGCACAAAGCGTTAAGCTTCATCGAATTCCCGCAGCTCGCGGATACGCCGCTGCAGGTCACGGATACGCCCCCATTCATGACGTGTCATCACGATGCAGGCAACCGCCGTCAGCGAGAGCAGGGCGGCGACCGTCCACCACATGCCATGCGCCGTATAGTAGCCCGCCGCATACAGCAGCATGCCTGCAACGAACAGGATTACGACGACATACTGGAAAATATAATACGCTCCGGCAAAGGCCGCATAGCGGGTCATGCGGTGTTCACACTCGACGATATCGGCATCGCAGCGCGACACCCGCAGCAGCAACCACAGGGAAAAGAACGAAGGGAGCAGACATAAAAGGTAGCCCGCCACGACCCACCAGATGAAAATATCGGATACTCCGCGGAATTTGCCGATTGCGACACATAGCGGGACAACCGCCACACCCAACAGCAGCATGAACTGTACATAGTGCAAGTACGAACCGACACGTCCCCGCAGCATACGTTCCATATCCTGCCGCCGGATCACCTGCTCCCGGTCGAGCCGTTCCGAGAGTACTTTCCATTTGAGTTTCAACTCTTCGAGTTCCATAATTCCTGAATTTTACCGGTTATACATTTTACGCAGTTTGCAGCGGATACGGGTCAGTTTCACGGCCACATTGCCGGGAGACAAGCCCGTGATGGCGGCGATCTCCCCGGCGGGACGTTCTTCGAGCCACAGCAGGATCAGCGCCCGGTCGAGCCGGCCCAAGCGTGAGATCACCGCATACAGCTCGTCGAGCTGCTCGCGGGCCTGCATATCGTCGTCGCACGCCAGGTCGACCGAAAGGCGCACGCTTTGCGGACGCCGCATCCGGCGGCGGACAAACGAAATGCAGGTATACAACGCGATGCGGTATACCCACGTGGCAGTTTTGCTCTCTCCCCGGAAATCGGGGAACCCCCGCCACAGAGCCAGCACGACCTCCTGAAAATAGTCGTCGATCTGCCCGCGCCCGGGTGCATAGACATAGCACACTTTGTAGATTATGCGTTTGTGATGCTCGATAAGTTCGATGAACCGCTGTTCCGTATCCATGTTTCAGCCTTTTACCCCAATAGTCGCCAGGGAGTGCAAAAAATTACGGCTGCCGATAAAAAAGGCCGAAACCTTCGCAGGGTTTCGGCCTTTTCGAATATATGGCGGGGCACATCGCACCCCTTGGTGACAGATTACTCGCCCAGCGCGAAACGCTTGTAAGCGACAACCGTAGCCTCCTTGTCCGCCTTGTGGATGAACTCGGCGATCGTCTCCTTTTCGCCTACCACCGGCTGGTTCAGCAGCGTGTTCTCCTCGAAGAACTTGCGCATCTTACCCTCGGCGATCTTCTCGAGGATAGCCTCGGGCTTGTTGGCGTTCTTGGGATCCTGCTTCATGGCCTCGACGGCGATCTTACGCTCGTGCTCCACGATCTCCGCGGGGCAGTCGGCCTCCGAAATCGAAACCGGAGCCATCGCCGTAGCCTGCATGGCAACGGTGTGGGCGACCTCGGCGGGAACCTCCTTGTTGAAACCGAGGATCGTACCGAGCTTCTTGTTGAAGTGCACGTAAGCAGCGCAGTAGGGAGCCTCGATGCGGGCATAGTATGCCAGTTCGATCTTCTCGCCCGTCTGTCCCGATTTCTCGGTCACCATCTCTTCGACGGTGTGGCCTTCGGCGTTCTTCGAAGCCATCAGGGCGTCGCGGTCTGCGGCGTCGTTCTTTACGGCAACCTCCAGCATCGCGTTGGCCGATGCGGTATATTCTGCATTCTGAGCCACGAAATCGGTCTCGCAGGCCAGGCAGAGAAGGTAAGCCTTCTGGCCTACGATCTTCGTAACGACGACACCCTCGGTAGCGGTGCGGTCGGCGCGCTTGGCAACGACGAGCTTGCCTTTCTCGCGGATAATGTCCTGAGCACGTGCAAAGTCACCTTCGGCCTCGATCAGGGCATTCTTGCAGTCCATCATACCGGCACCGGTCATCTTGCGGAGCTTCATTACATCAGCAGCTTTGATTTCCATAATAATTTTCCTTTCTTTTTATTGTTAATTGATTTCCCCACAAGGCGATTACTCGGCCTTGGCCTCGGCTACCGCTTCCGCAGCTGCCTCTTCGGCTACTGCTTCAACGGCTGCTGCTTCGGCTGCGGGCTCCTCGAACGGAGTCTCCACAGCTGCGACAACCTCGGCTACGGCGGCCTGCTCGGCATCGATGGCTGCCTTCACGGCCTTCTTGATGCGGGGCTTGCCCTCCTTCTTCACGGGAGCGTCGGCACCTGCCTCAGCCTCCTGGGCTTCCTTCTCCTTTTCGAGCTTACGCTCCTCGGTACCCTCGGCGATTGCGGCGCACATGGCTTCGAGCACCACGGCAATCGACTTGGTTGCATCGTCATTTGCAGGTATAACGTAATCAATGTCGGTCGGATCACAACAAGTATCTACCATTGCAAATACGGGGATGCTCAGGCGTTTTGCCTCCCTTACGGCGTTGGCCTCCTTCTGCACGTCGACGACGAACAGGGCGGCCGGCAGGCGCGTCAGGTCGGCGATCGAGCCGAGGTTCTTCTCGAGCTTCGCGCGCTGGCGGGAAATCTGGAGCTTCTCACGCTTGGAGAAGTTATCGAACGTGCCGTCGCTATTCATCTTGTCGATGGTAGCCATTTTCTTGACGGCTTTACGTATGGTGGGGAAGTTTGTCAGCATACCGCCTGCCCAACGCTCTGTGACGTAAGGCATACCGACGGCTGCCACCTTTTCGGCAACAATATCCTTGGCTTGTTTCTTCGTGGCTACGAACAGCACGCGGCGGCCGCTCTTGGCGATCTGCTTGATGGCTGCGGCAGCCTCATCGATCTTGAGCACGGTCTTGTGCAGGTCGATGATGTGGATGCCGTTCTTCTCCATGAAGATGTAAGGAGCCATTTTGGGGTTCCATTTGCGCTTCAGGTGACCGAAGTGCGCACCGGCTTCCAATAATGTATTAAAATCTGTACGTGACATTTTAATTCAATCGTGTTTGTTAATTTTAATTCTCTTTTCTTCAACCCGACGGGTAGCGGCCTGGCCGATCCCACGGGTTTTCCGCGGCGGGGCAACCTGAAAGTAATACGCGTATAGATAATATAGGTAGTCTTTCCGGTTTGTAACCCGCACCGTGCTTGCCGAAATCCGGTCGTGCGATTAACGCTTGCTGAACTGGAACTTGCGGCGTGCTCCGGGCTGACCGGGCTTCTTACGCTCAACCTCGCGGGGATCGCGCGTGAGGAACCCGGCCTTTTTCAGTGCCGGACGCATCTCAGCGTCGATTTCGCACAATGCGCGTGCGATGCCCAAGCGAGCGGCCGAAGCCTGTCCCGTAATACCACCGCCATCGAGGTTGATGACGATGTCGTAATTCTCCACCGTGTTGGTAGCCAGCAGCGGCTGCTTCACCTGGTACTGGAGAATTTCGAGCGGGAAGTAAACTTCAAGCGCCTTGCGGTTGATTGTAATCTGACCCTTACCCGGCTTCACGTATACGCGAGCCACAGCGGCCTTACGACGACCTACGGTGTTTACAACTTCCATAACTCTTACTTAATCTCGTTTAACTTAATGGTCTTCGGGTTCTGCGCTGCGTGCGGATGCTCCGTGCCGGCATATACCTTCAGGTTTCTGAGCAGCGCGGCGCCCAGACGGGTGCGGGGCAGCATGCCCTTGACTGCTTTTTCGACGATGAACGTCGGTTTCTTGGCCAGATAGTCGGCAGGCGTAGCGAAACGCTGGCCGCCGGGGTATCCGGTGTGACGCGTGTAGACCTTGTCGGTCATTTTTTTGCCCGTGAGCTTCACCTTGTCCGCGTTGATGACGATGACGTAGTCACCGCAGTCCACGTGGGGCGTGTAGCTGGGCTTGTTCTTGCCTCGGAGGATCTTCGCGATCTGCGATGCAAGACGTCCCAATACCTCATCCGCAGCGTCGATGACGACCCATTCCTTGGTCACCGTCGAAGCATTGGCCGAGATAGTCTTGTAGCTTAATGAATCCACTGTGTTTTACGTTTAATTTAACTTGTTTGTAATCCGTTCCCCGCACTTTACGGGTGCGCAAAGGTACTAAAAAGTTTTCGTTCTGCAAAATAATACGGATTAAAAACGAGAATAGTCATCAACGCCGACCCGGACTTTCCGTCCCGGGACGGACGGTCGCACCGGCTGCCCGGCAGGCCGGGTTCTGTCCAGCCGGAAAATCAACGGCAGCGTATACCTCACCCGCACCGGTTCGCCGTTCGCGAGCCGGCCGGGTTCCCATTTGGGCGACAGGGTGAGCACCCGCCCTACTTCCCGGATCAGGGCCAGATTCCGTCCCTGCTCCACGACGATTTCGGACAGCGTCCCGTCCTTTTCGACAATGAACGTCACTACAATGTCGTCTTCGACTTCATCCTCGAGCGCCTCCCGGGGATATTTCAGGTTCTCCATCACCCATTTGCGGAAACTTTGCAGATCCCCGCCCTGAAATAGCGGCATCCGTTCCATTTCCCCGGCCACATCCTCCTCCAACGGAATTCCATCCGACAGCCCCGCCGCGAGCGAATCCGCGGCCGTAGGCACCTCCAACCGAATATTGACGGGCATTACCAGTTTCGTGCGCACCGCAACGTTCTCCAGGCGGCCGGGCGTCCACAGCGGGGCTGAAGCGAGCACACGCAGGACTTCGGCCGCGCAGCGTTCGTCCGTCAAACTGACCACTTCCGGCTCCTCGACCGCCCCCTGCCTGCCGACAACGAACGACACGACCAGGCGCGCATCGCCCCCTTCGCGGAACATCTCCGCGCCGAAACGCAGGTGCCGGAGCACCCAGTCCCGGAAAGCGAGCACGCCTTCCCCCCGGAACCGGGGAGGCTCGTCCACGCGCAGGTAAACAGTCCGGTCGGAAGCAGTGGTGTCCGGCCTTACCACGGCGGAAGTATCCGGCAGGATGGCCGGATGTGCCGCAGCCCAGCCCGCACAGCACGGGAGCGCAGCAAGGAGAAAAAAGAATCGGGTCATTTTCAAATGGATTCGGGTAGACGATCCCTGCAAACATACGATATTTATATCCGGAATTACAAATCGGACGGGCAGGCGGGAACGCGGCCGCGGGTCAGCGACGGCTACGGGAACGCCCGCGGGCGCAGCGGTCGACCTTGTAGCGGCCCGCCGAATCGGTCACGAGCCGGTGCACGCCGGGGTCGTCGGGCAGGTAGCGCACCACGACCGAATCGCCGATGCGGGCCGTATGGAGGTTCTCTTTCTTGCGCACCTTACCGGTGTACGTTTGTCCGCCGACCACATAACGGTAATCGAAGTAACAGACCGTATGTTTCCCGCGGTAACGACGGCTGCGGGGCCTGTACCCGACGAATTCAGCCCGTGAAGAGCTGCCTGTCAGCACGGCCTTCGTCTCGGCGCCTTCCGCCTGCAACCTCCCGGAGATATGCCCCGACCGGAGGAGAGCCGCCCCGAGCAAGGCAGCCCCGAGCAGGGCAGCCGGCACGCAGAGAAAAGCAATGATCCATTTACCTCGGCTCATAATTCAGGAATCAGTCCGGACAAAAATACAAAAAAACGAGGAACGGATGCCGTACAACGACGGCTCCACCTGCGTAACGTTCCCGAGCGTGTCGATGACGAAGCTAACGAGGATACGCCCCTGCTCGCCTCGGTCGAAGGCCTCGCGGGGATGGCGGACATTCCGGTACACCCAGGCACGGAACTCCGTGAGGTCTCCACCCATAAAGGTCGGATATTGTTCTAAACCCGTGTGGAAGACGCACTCCCCGGCCTCGGAACCCTGCGCCGCAGCCCCCTGCGACACACACAGGGCAAGCAGCCATACACACCATTTTTTCATAGCCAACGTTTTTTCACCGGATACAAGCGGATCGGAATTTTTATAAAGATACGAAAAAAATCGCACTGTTGTCCAATAAAACGCATCCAGCAACAAAAAAACGGCTGGAAGAGAGACCGAGACGGGAGCCGGAGACCCCGGCGAGGGATCCCTACGGGGGCGGAAGAGCGGCGCCGAGTGCCTGCAAAAACCCGGCACGACCACTCAAAAAAAGGCGGGCTCCGGTTTTCGGAGCCCGCCCCTATCGCGGACGGCACTTCTGCCGCCCGGCGTAGTATTATCCGAGGAACGACAGCAGGATACCCGCAGCGACGGCCGAACCGACCACGCCGGCCACGTTGGGCCCCATGGCGTGCATCAGCAGGTAGTTCGAAGGATTCTCCTTCTGGCCTTCGGTCTGCGATACGCGGGCAGCCATCGGGACTGCCGAAACGCCTGCAGAACCGATCAGCGGGTTGATCTTGTTCCCGTCCTTGCTGAAGACGTTCATCAGTTTGGCCAGCAGCACGCCTCCGGCGGTTCCCATGGCAAACGCGATGACACCCAGCACGAGGATCCCCAGCGTACGGAAGTTCAGGAACGCCTCGGCCGTAGCCGTAGCGCCGACCGTGAGGCCGAGGAAAATCACCACGATGTTCATCAGTTCGTTCTGCACCGTCTTGCTAAGACGGTCTACCACGCCGCACTCCTTCATCAGGTTACCCAGCATGAGGCAGCCGATCAGCGGCGCCGCACTCGGCAGCAGCAGTGAGATAATCACGGCGATGATCAGCGGGAAGAGGATACGCTCCAACTTCGAAACCGGGCGCAGCGTACGCATCTTGATGCCACGCTCCTTCTTGCTGGTCAGCGCGCGCATGATGGGCGGCTGGATCACCGGCACGAGCGCCATGTAGGAGTAGGCCGCCACAGCGATCGGGCCCAGCAGTTCGGGAGCGAGCATCGAGGTGAGGTAGATGGCCGTCGGGCCGTCCGCACCGCCGATGATACCGATGGAACCGGCCTGCGCGGGCGTGAAGCCCAGGGCGTAGGCGCCGAGGAACGTCACGAAGATACCGATCTGCGCGGCGGCGCCGAGCAGGAAGCTCTTCGGGTTGGCGATCAGCGGGCCGAAATCGGTCATCGCCCCCACGCCGACGAAGATCAGGCAGGGATAGATACCCAGTTTCACACCCAGGTAGAGGTAGTCGAGCAGTCCGGCGTTGGCCACGAAAATATCCCAGTGGACATGTCCGTCGGCGAAAAGCTCGGTATGGTAGAGGTTCGCACCGGGCAGGTTGGTGAGCAGCATGCCGAAGGCGATGGTGAACAGCAACAGCGGTTCGAACTTGTGCCTGATAGCCAGGTAGAGCAGGAAGAATGCCACACAGATCATGGCGACGCTCCCCCAGCCCATCTCGGAGAAGAAACCCGCGATACCGGTCGAACCGGCGAAATTACGCAGGCTGTCCCATACGAAGTCAGCGTTCGAGGTTAGCATTGTCAGCATAGGGCTATTCGATAACGATCAGGTTATCGCCTTCCATAACCGTAGCGCCCTGCTGGATGCAGACCTCCTTGACTACACCGGCACGGTCGGCGTCGATATTGTTCTCCATCTTCATGGCTTCGAGCACGACGAGCGTCTGGCCCGAGGCCACCTTGTCGCCGACCTGCACCTTGACCGAGAGCACGGTGCCGGGCAGCGGGCATTTCACGGCGTAACCCGACGAGGGGGCCGAAGGGGCGATGCGGGGCGAAGGCGAAGCCGTCGCAGGGGTAATCATGGCACTGTTGGCTTCCTTGGGAGCGGGCACCACCTGGGGCCGCGATGCGGCAGAGGTCTTGGCGCCTTCGATCTCGACCTCGTAGGCCGTACCGTTGACGACGACGTGCGCCACCGTCGAGGCGTCGTTCACCTCGTCGATCTGCACGGTATAATTCTGTCCGTTGATTTTCAGTGAGTAATCTTTCATTGTTATTTAAGTTCTATTTCCTTTCGGGAAGCGGGGTTAAACCGTGAATTTTCGAATTCCAGGGCGAATAGGCACGCTTGATGCTCAGGATGGTCAGCACTTCGGACTCCCTGTCGTGCAGGGCGCTCCGGTAGAGCTTCAGGGCCGTGGCGATGGCCGCGATCTCCTCGTCGTGGATCTGCCCCGGAACTACCGCGGACTTATTGGCAGCGGCAGTCGCAGCGGCCTGGCGGCGCGTGAAGACATAGCCGAAGAGCTTCATCACCCACACCAGCAGAACCAGCACGAGGAACACGAGGCAGATACTGATGAGTGCCACCCACAGCATCTCCGACCAGCTCCAGTCTATTACCGATAATATTCTCATACTCATGCGATTCTATTACAACGGAATATTCGAATGCTTCTTCGCGGGGTTCTGCAGGCGCTTGGTTGCCAGCGACTGCAGCGCACGGATAATGCGGAAGCGCGTGTTGCGCGGTTCGATCACGTCGTCGATATAGCCGTAGCGGGCGGCGTTGTAGGGGTTCGAGAACTTGTCGTTGTACTCCTTCTCCTTCTCGGCCACGAACTTGGCTTTCTCTTCGGGCGACTCGATCGCTGCGACCTCCTTGCCGTAGAGCACCTCGACGGCACCGCTGGCGCCCATCACGGCGATCTCGGCCGTCGGCCATGCGTAGTTGATGTCACCGCGGATGTGCTTCGACGACATCACGATATAGGCGCCGCCGTACGCCTTGCGCAGCGTGACGGTGACCTTGGGAACCGTAGCCTCGCAGTATGCGAAGAGCAGTTTCGCGCCATGAGTGATGACGCCGCCGTACTCCTGAGTCGTACCCGGCAGGAAGCCCGGAACGTCCACCAGGGTCACGATCGGAATGTTGAACGCATCGCAGAAGCGGATGAAACGCGCGGCCTTGCGGCTGGCGTTGATGTCGAGCACGCCGGCCATGAACTTGGGCTGGTTGGCGACGATGCCGACCGACTGGCCGTTGAAACGCGCGAAGCAGGTGATGATGTTCTTGGCGTATCCGGGAGCCGACTCCAGGTACTCGCCGTTGTCCACGATCGCGCGGATGACCTCGGCCATGTCGTAGGGTTTGTTGGCGTTGTCGGGGATGATGTCGTTGAGCGAATCCTCCAGGCGCGTGATCGAGTCGTTGCAGACGGCCAGCGGGGCATCCTCCATGTTGTTCTGCGGCATGTAGGAGATGAGCTTGCGGATCAGCTCGATGCCCTCCTCCTCGGTATCGACGGCGAACTGCGCCACGCCCGACTTGGTGGTGTGCATCGTGGCACCGCCCAGCTGCTCCTGCGTCACGTCCTCGCCCGTCACGGTCTTTACGACCTTCGGGCCGGTGAGGAACATGTTCGAGGTCTCCTTCTTCATGATGATGAAGTCGGTCAGGGCGGGCGAATAAACGGCACCGCCGGCGCAGGGGCCGAAGATGGCCGAAATCTGCGGGATGACGCCCGACGACATCACGTTGCGCTGGAAGATGTTGGCATAGCCGGCCAGCGCGTTCACGCCTTCCTGGATACGCGCACCGCCCGAGTCGTTCATGCCGATGCAGGGGGCGCCGTTGCGCAGGGCCATGTCCATGACCTTGCAGATCTTGTCGGACATCGACAGCGACAGCGAACCCGCCGTCACGGTGAAGTCCTGTGCGAAAACATAGACCAGGCGTCCGTTGATCGTACCGTAACCGGTCACTACACCGTCGCCGAAGGCATGGCTCTTGTCCATCCCGAAGTCGTAGCAGCGGTGCGTCACGAACATGTCGAACTCCTCGAAGGAGCCTTCGTCGAGCAGCATCTGGATGCGCTCGCGAGCCGTGTACTTACCCTTGGCATGCTGGGCGTCGATACGCTTCTGACCGCCTCCGAGACGCGCGGTTTCGCGGTTCTCGATCAGCTGGTTGATCTTGTTCTGAATTTCACTCATAAGTATGTAGGTTTGTAATTTTTCCGAACCCCGGAATTTCCCGGCAGGTATCGCCCGCGGCCTGCGGCCGCGTTTACAGGTCTGACCCCACCCTAAATTCCTCCCTCGGGAGGGACTTCTGTTCCGCCTTTGGCGGAATTCGGAGATTCCGCAATATTCCTTGTTACACTATTTGTTCTTATTCTCGCAAAGCTCGGTCAGGATGCCCTGGGTCGATTTGGGGTGCAGGAAAGCGATGGTCATCCCCTCGGCGCCCTTGCGCGGGGTCTTGTCGATCAGGCGGATGCCCTTGGCTTCGGCATCGGCGAGCTGCTCCTCGATATTCTCGCAGGCAAGCGCCATGTGGTGGATACCGACACCGCGGTTCTCGATGTATTTGGCGATGGTCGACTCCTCCGAAGTGGGTTCCAGCAGTTCGATCTTGGTCTGCCCCAACATGAAAAACGCCGTGCGCACCTTCTGGTCGGCGACCTCTTCGATGGCATAGCATTTCAGGCCCAATACGTTTTCCCAGTAGGGAATTGCTTCATCGAGGCTCTTCACTGCGACGCCAAGATGCTCGATATGAGAAACTTTCATAGCAAATATAAAATTTAAGTTAGTGAATATTTCACGTCAAATAGCAGCTTGTTATTTTGCGAACACAAAGATAGGGTATTAAATTGGAAATACCCAAGCGTTTTATGGTATTTTTTTCCGGATTACTGCTCCTTTCGGGAAGGCCAAGCGCTTCACAGCGAACTGTAAATGTCGATCAGCCGGCGGGCGACGGCGTATTCCGAGAAAAGTTCGGCGCGGCGGCGTTCACGGGCTTTCATCTCGCGGCGGAAATTCGCGTCCGACAGCACGTTTTCCAGCGCAGCGGCCACCTCCCCCGCCGCCTCAGGGCGGACATAGGCCGCGGCGTCGCCGGCAGCCTCGCGGTTGAGCTGCGTGTCGCTCAGCACCATGGGCACCCCGGCACGCATCGCCTCCACCACGGGCACGATCGACGCCTCGATCCCGGCATCGGGCAGGTAGACGAAGGCATGGGCGAGGCGGAACAGCGCCGGCAGGTCGTCGGGGCTGAGTTCGTAGATAAAATCGACGCGCGAGGCCATATGCCGCCCGCGGGCAAATTCCAGCAGGGAATCCGAATAGGCCGTGCGCCGGCCGCAGACCACGATCCCGACCCGCTCGGCGGAAGATGCGGCAGGACGCACGGCGGTGTCCGCCGGGGCCTCACCGCGCATGCCCGTGGCGATGCCGCCCCGCCCTGCCGCTGCGGCGGCACCCCGCCCCGGATCCCGATCGGCAGCCAGCCCGGGCAGCTCCGGGCCAGCGGTCGCGGCGGCGCGCTGCGCTGCGCGGAGCCCCTCCGCACGGATCGCACGTTCACGTTCGCCGAGCGAGCCGACCGCCTCGAATAGCACCTTGTGGTTATGGCGCTCTTCGACGGTGCCGAGCATGAGGATGAACTCGGCGGGCAACATGTATTTGCGCCGCACCGCCTCGAGCTGCGCACCGGCAGGCGGTTCGTGCGGGACGCGCGCGGCGAGGGGCATGACGACCTCGATGCGCCCCGGGTCGATCCGCAACCGCTCCGACAACTCCTCGCGGGCATCGCGGTTGACCGTAATCAGACGGCTGGCGGAGCGCAGCGCACGGCGGTAGAGCCGCAGCAGCACCAGCCGCTCGGGCAGCGAATAGAGGTGCGGGTAGCGCAGAAAATTGAGGTTGTCGACGGTCATCACGCTGGGTATCCTCCGCAGCAGCGGCAGGGGCAACCCGGGGCGGAAGCCGTGGTAGAGGTCGAACTCCTTATAACGCGCCCCGTCAACGATATACTCGTGCTCGGGGGCATATTCGGCCAAAAGTTCGGCAAGGTGCCGGGAGTAAGTCCCGGCGGGTGCGGCCGGGGTGTCTTCGAATCCGATTTTCATAACTCTGCGTAAAATTTTTCGTCTATATGGCAAATAATTGTTATCTTCGCTGAAAATAAGGCTGCCTTTTTATGAAGAAAGTTTTGCTCACTTTACTCCTGGCCCTGGCACTCCCCGTTGCGGCGGCCGAGGCGCAAAACATCGCCCTCGGCGAACGCGTACCCGAGGTGAAGGTTCCGGCATGGCTCCGGGGCGGGAAACCCGCCGCCACCCCCGGCCTGACGTACGTCGAGTTTTTCCACTCGTCGAACCCGGCCTGCACCGCGTCGCTCGAACAGCTCCGGGCGATAACCGACAAATTAGGCGCCAAACTCCACGTCGTGGTCGTCACGCGGGAAAACGAGGAGAAAATCGCCCCCCTGCTTTCGCCGTTCCTCTCGCGGCACATCTCCGTCGCGCTGGACACCGGGGGCAGGATATTCTCGGCGTTCAACGTGCAGTACGTCCCGTTCGGAGTGCTGGTCGACAGCCGGAACCGGGCGCTGTGGATGGGCAACTCACTGCAGCTGACACCCGAAATCATCGAAAAATCAAGTAAATAGCACCATGTCCTTCACGAAGATAAACCATTACGAAAAAGAGTACGCAGATACCCATCACGACACGGCGCTCAACGTCACCGAAGGCGTTGAAGACCAACCTATCGTAAGCCCTTACTTCACGCGCCGCAAGAAGCGGCGGCTTTCGACCGACGAATACGTCGAGGGCATCCTCGCGGGCAACATCACCACCCTGTCGCAGGCCATCACGCTCGTCGAAAGCAACAACCCCGCCCATTACGCGCAGGCGCAGCAGATCATCGAACGCTGCCTGCCGCACGCCGGGAAATCGGTGCGCATCGGCATCACGGGCGTTCCCGGGGCGGGCAAGTCGACCTTCATCGAGGCCATCGGCAACATGGTCACCTCGCTGCGGCACAAACTGGCGGTGCTGGCCATCGACCCCTCGTCGGAACGCAGCGGGGGTTCGATCCTCGGCGACAAAACCCGCATGGAGAGCATTTCGGGCAATCCCGACGTCTTCATCCGCCCCTCCCCTTCGGCCGGGTCGCTGGGCGGCGTGGCACGCAAGACGCGCGAGACGATCGTCCTGTGCGAAGCCGCGGGCTTCGACGTGGTATTCATCGAGACGGTGGGCGTCGGGCAGTCCGAGACGGCCGTGCACTCGATGGTCGACATGTTCATGCTGTTGCAGATTTCGGGTGCCGGCGACGAGTTGCAGGGCATCAAGCGCGGCATCATGGAGATGGCCGACATCATGGTCATCACCAAGGCCGACGGCGAGAACATCCACAAGGCCGAACTGGCCAAGACCCAGTTCCAGGGGGCATTAAGGCTGTTCCCCGTCCCGGAATCGGGCTGGCGGCCCAATGTATACACCTGCTCGGCCGTGGCAGCGACGGGGCTCGAAGAGGTCTGGAAAGGCGTCGAAGAGTTCCTCGACCACATCCAGGCCAACGGCTATTTCCGCCACAACCGCAACCGCCAGAACAAATACTGGATGTACGAGTCGATCAACGAAGTGCTGCGCAACTCGTTCTACCACGACCCGGCGGTCGAAACACGCATCGCGGAGTACGAAAAGCGCGTACTGGAGGACAAAATATCGTCGTTCATCGCCGCCAAGGAGCTGCTGGACATCTATTTCAAGGATTTGAAATAAACGGCGTCCCATCTCATACGCCCCCCCGTTTCAGCACTTTTCGGCCGGCTGCCCTTCCCTAAAACGAAAACCGCCTTCGGATCTCTCCCGAAGGCGGTTTTCTTTCACTTTCACGGCGCCAATACTGCAACCCTCGGGCCGCGAATCGCCGAAGCGGAATCCGCCGGCAGAAAATACCGGGGCGAAATCCGGAAGCAAAATACCGGTGCGAAAAACGGGCGCGAAATGCAGGAGCAATAAGCCGGCGCGAAATGCAGGCGTCCCTACCCCGCCGCATACTTTTCCCGCAACAGCTCCGCCAGGCCGGGCATACCTTCGGCGGCACGTTTGCGGATCAGGGTCAGCGGATTGCGGATGCCCGCCGTATCGGGATTACCGGGATCGACGACATAGATCGGGATTCCGGGACGCACGCAGCGCACCAGCGACGCGGCGGGATAGACCGCCAGCGAAGTCCCCACGACCACCATGATATCCGCCGTCCGGGCAATCTGCGCGGCACGTTCGAACATCGGCACCGCCTCGCCGAAAAAGACGATGTGCGGACGCAGCAGCGCCCCGTCGGGCGCCGTGGCGTCGAGCTTCTGCTCCCAGCCCTCGATCGGGACGACCAGATCGGGATTGCGCGACGAGCGCAGGCAGGTCAGTTCGCCGTGCAGGTGGGTCACTTTCGACGAGCCGGCACGCTCGTGCAGGTCGTCTACGTTCTGCGTCAAGACCTCGACCTCGAAATCCCGTTCCAGCCCCGCGATGGCCTCGTGCCCGGCATTGGGCTGCGCGGCGAGCATCTCGCGGCGGCGCATGTTGTAAAACCCGATGACCGTGGCACGGTTATGCGCCAACGCCTCGGGCGTGCAGACATCCTCGATCCGGTAGGAAGCCCACAACCCGTCGGAATCGCGGAAGGTCGCCAGGCCGCTGTCGGCGCTGACCCCCGCACCCGTAAAAACGACGATTTTTTTCATAAACTATAACTTTAGATAACCTAATCTATGTCCAACGGCAGCAAGCAGTATCAACAGACCGAATCCAACTGCCTTCGTAACTCCGACGGCGACGCCTTCGGTCGAAATATCGTATGCCAGCATCGCCGCCAGCACGAAAAAAGCGATTCCCAGCGCGACTTTCGCCAGCAGGGACTTTCGCCCGGCGGGTTCGGTGCGATCCACGGGTTCGGTGCGATCCGCAGGTACAGTATGATCCGGGAGCACCGCGCGATCCTCAGGCACAATGCGATCCGGGCGCCCGGTGCGGGTACGGAATCCCGTATTCCCGGCAGCCCTGCGGGATTCGGCCCGGCCGCCGGCACACCGCCCTTTGGGCGTCCATGCCGTGAGCAGTGCGGGCAGGCCGAACAGCAGGGAACTCACTGCCGCATGCAACGGCGACTGCCCGACCCACAGCAGGTTGAGCGGAAACATCACCAGCGCAACCGCAAGCACCGAAACAACCGCAAAAATCCATTTCCGATTCATAGCAACATCCTTTTTATAAACATCGGGATCGACATAGCACCGGCTTTTATTGATCCTGCCATTTACTGCGTCCCGAATCAAGCCATACGGGAACAACGACGGCCGCAACCGCCATCGCCTTGAGCAGTATCCCCCCGAACCCGCGGGCCAGCGAACATTCGCCGCCCAGCATTTCCGAAATCTGGGACGAGCAAACCAGGGCGAACGCCCCCAGCAGCAATACGAAGCAGAGCACCCTGCCCCGCCACGCCGCACGGGATCCCACGTTACCGACGGCCTCCCCGTCCTGCCTGCCGTCGTCATCGGACGGTTCGGGCCCGACGGCGGCCCACACGCCCAAAGCCCAGCAAAAAGCAATCACCAATGCATAGACAGCTCCCTTCCAGAACGCCTCGGCAGTCGGGAGACCCTCGCCGAAACGGCGCAGCAGGAAAATTACGACGAAGGCGACAACGGCTGCCACGGGCAGGCCGAGCCACATGCGGCTGTGCAGAAACATCCGCCAGCGTCCGGCATCGAGCAGGCCGGAAAAATAGCATCTCCACATCCTGAACATCGGATTTATTTTTTTATATCGGCTTTATTTTTTTGCGGGTCGTCGGACTGCATACGGGCGTGCGGAGGCAGCGGGCCGGCCTCCCCGGCTGCCGCAGCGGCAACGGGAGGAACGGCATCCTGCAGCGGCGGCGTGCCTTCACCGGACGCAACGTCAGCAGGAGGAGCGGCGGCAGCCGCGGGAGAAACGGCCGCCGGAGCCGGCGGGAAGTCCCTGCCCGACGAAGCAACGCCCGTATCCGCGGCCGGCAGGGTCGCCCCGGCGGCCGCACGCGGCTTCTTCAGGCGGCCGCTGCGGCGCAGGGCATCGGCGATGATCCACTGGAGCTGGCCGTTGATCGAGCGGAACTCGTCGGCAGCCCATAGCTCCAGTGCGTCCATCGTCGCGGCGTCGATACGCAGTACGAAACTCTTGTTATTATTCTCTTTAGCCATCCCCAGTTAAATCAATGGTGCAGGGTTCCGGCATTCACCACGGGCTGCGCGGCTTCGTCGGCACAGAGCACTACGAGCAAATTCGACACCATGGCCGCCTTGCGCTCTTCGTCCAGTTCGACGATATGCTCGTTGCCGAGGCGGTCGAGCGCCATGTGCACCATCGACACAGCGCCCTCGACGATCTTCTCGCGGGCGGAGATGATGGCATCGGCCTGCTGGCGGCGCAGCATCACGGCGGCGATTTCGGGCGCATAGGCCAGGTAGTTGATGCGGGCCTCGACCACCTCGATGCCGGCCATCGCCAGGCGTTCGTTGAGCGTGTGTTCGAGCTGGTCGTTGATCTGCTCGCTGTTCGAGCGGAGCGTCAGCTCATCGTCCGCAACACCATTGTTATCATAGGAATAGCAACCGGCCACCTGGCGCAGTGCGGCATCGCTCTGCACGCCCACGAAGTTCTCGAGGATGTTCATGCGCGCCGAGGCCGAAACGCCGGTCTGCCCGGCCGTAGTCGGGGCGTCGATCTCGAAAACGGCCTTATAAATATCATCGCGCTTGATCTTCCAGACCAGCACCAGCCCGATCAGGATCGGGTTGCCCGTCTTGTCGTTGACCTTGATCGGGTCGACGTTCAGGTTGCGGGCACGGATCGAGATCTGCTTGGCCGACATGAAGGGGTTGACCCACCAATAGCCCGTTTCGTAGAAGGTACCTTTGTATTTACCGAAAAAGACCATCACGCGCGCCTCGTTGGGTTCGAGCAGCATGAATCCCGCCATGCAGATCAGCATGCAAAGGCACCAGACGACGCCCGCCGCCACCAGCCCGCCGCCGAGCGCCAGCCCGGCGTCGATGCGCTGCGCGCCCGCGACGATCGCGTAAACCCCCAAGGCCAACCCGCCGAGGATCAGCACCAATGCCAGGAAACCGTTGCATTTCCAGCCTTTGTAAACGAAATTTCCATTTTCCATATCCGTACAGTTTTAGTGATATTATTTTGATATCACAAATATATCGAACATTTTGGGATTTGCAAATTTTCCGGACATTTTTTTCACAACCGGCTTCGGCCGAAGCAAAAGAGGCCCCGCAGCCCGGTTTAGGCCGAAAGAAACCGCTCCGTGGCACAGTTCATGCAAGGTTGGAGGGCGTAAACCAAAACAAAATTTACATCATGAATCAGCAAAGACACACCAACGAAGACACGCTGACCGACATTTTCGGTTCGGAGGAAATGCGCAGTCCGGCACCCACGGAATTCATCCCCAAGGGCAAGACGGCTCCCGAGATCGCCTACCAGTTAGTCAAGGACGAGACCTATCCGCAGACACAACCGCGGCTGAACCTCGCCACGTTCGTAACGACCTACATGGACGATTACGCCACACGGCTGATGAACGAGGCCATCAACATCAACTACATCGACGAAACGGAGTACCCGCGTGTCGCGGTGATGTGCGGCCGCTGCCTGAACATCGTCGCCAACATGTGGAACACCCCCGAGAAGGCCGAATGGAAGACCGGTGCGCTGGGCATCGGTTCGTCGGAAGCATGTATGCTGGGCGGCGTGGCCGCATGGCTCCGCTGGCGCCAGCGCCGCAAGGCCGCAGGCAAGCCCTTCGACAAACCGAACCTGGTGATGAGCGCCGGGTTCCAGGTCGTATGGGAGAAGTTCTGCCAGCTGTGGCAGATCGAAATGCGCACCGTGCCCCTGACGCTCGACCACATCACGCTCGACCCCAAGCAGGCGCTGGAGATGTGCGACGAGAACACGATCTGCATCGTGCCGATCGCAGGCGTCACGTGGACGGGCCTGGACGACGACATCGAGGGGCTGGACAAGGCGCTCGACGAGTACAACGCCAAGACCGGCTATGAAATCCCGATCCACGTCGACGCAGCGTCGGGCGGTTTCATCCTGCCGTTCCTCAAACCCGAGAAGAAGTGGGACTTCCGCCTCAAGTGGGTATTGTCGATCTCCACGTCGGGCCACAAGTACGGCCTGGTATATCCCGGCCTGGGATGGGTGGTATGGAAGGACAAGAAATACCTGCCCGAGGAAATGTCGTTCTCGGTAAACTACCTGGGCGCCAACATCACGCAGGTCGGCCTCAACTTCTCGCGCCCCGCAGCGCAGATACTCGGCCAGTACTACAACTTCATCCGCCTGGGATTCGAGGGGTACAAGGAGATACAGCAGAACTCGATGGACATCGCCAAGTACTGCCACCAGCAGATCGGCACGATGAAATGCTTCAAGAACTACTCGACGGAGGTCGTCAACCCGCTGTTCATCTGGATGATGGATCCCGAGTATGACAAGAAGGCCAAGTGGACGCTGTTCGACCTGCAGGCCAAGTTGCAGCAGAGCGGCTGGATGGTTCCCGCCTATACGATGCCCAAGAACATCGAGGACGTGGTCGTAATGCGTATCGTGGTGCGCCAGGGCATGTCGCGCGACATGGCCGACATGCTGATGGGCGACATCCGCAACGCCATCGCCGAATTCGAACAGCTGGAGTACCCCACTACCTCGCGCATCAAGTACGAGAACAAGGAACACCAGAAAGGAAAAGTCTTTACGCACTAATATGCCCCGTCCGGCCGCAGGCGTGTCCGGGAAGGGCATGCCGGGCCGCCGGCACCGGACGGCAGACCGACAGCCGGGAGCGGGCAACTCCCATATCGGACTGTACGTACGGCGTGACGCCGAAGCGTCACAGGTTACCGTCCCGGCACCCCTGCTTCGGCAGGGGTTTTTACGAGAGGGCTCCGGCACCCCGGAACGAATGCCGGAAAGCGGGCGCCCCGGCGCCTGCAGCCAAAGCATTTCGCGCCCTGCGGGGTTGCGAAGGGTCGCGCAGACGGCTTCCACTCGCAGTGGAGGCCGTCTTTTTTTATCGGGATGCAGCCGAGGGGCACAAAGGACGACCGCGGAATCACACAGGCCCTCAGAGGGGCATCCGCACTGGCCGGGGCACAGGAAGAAAGCATTCAGCCCGGACACAGGGCGGGCACCGGCCGTAAAGGGACAATCCGGCCGGCGGGAGAGACGCTGCGACCAATAAGACAAATATGTGCCCGGAAAGGAGAAAAACAACCGGAGGGGAGGCGGATGCGATTTTCATTATACCGATTTGTTTTGTAACTTTACGACGTTTTTATCCAACCGCAGACAAATGGCAGAAACATTCAATATCTTCCTGATCGTCATGGCCGTGCTGGCCGCCGGGGTTTACGTCGCCCTGCACTTTTTCGAAGCCGGGTACGGCTATCTGTTCAACCCGAAATACGGCCCCCCGGTACCCAACAAGGTGGGCTGGGTCGTGATGGAGTCGCCCGTGTTCATCGCAATGTGCGTGCTCTGGCTCATGTCCGGGCGGACATGGGAGGCCGGGCCGCTGGCGCTCTTCGTGCTGTTCCAGGCGCACTACCTGCAGCGCGCCTTCATCTTCCCGCTGCTGCTGCGCGGAGAGTCGAAGATGCCGCTGGGGATCGTCGTGATGGGCATGGCGTTCAACACCCTCAACGCGCTGATGCAGGGCGGGTGGATCTTCTACGTCTCGCCCGAAGGCTATTACGCCGACTGGTTCGCAAAGCCCTACATTTACGTCGGGGGAGCCCTGTTCATGGCGGGGATGGCCGTAAACCTCCATTCCGACCATATCATCCGCAACCTGCGCAAGCCGGGCGACACGCGCCACTACATTCCCCGCGGGGGGATGTTCCGATACGTCTCGTCGGCCAACTATTTCGGCGAACTGCTCGAATGGACGGGCTTCGCCGTAGCTTCGTGGTCGTGGGCCGGGGCGGTATTCGCCTGGTGGACGTTCGCCAACCTCGCGCCCCGTGCGGCATCGCTCTACAAGCGTTACGCCCAAGAGTTCGGGAAGGAATTCACGGCGCTGAAACGAAAAAAGATCATACCTTTCATCTATTAACCTACCGGAAAATGTCATCACTGTTCACCCCTTATAAATTAGGCCCCGTGACACTGCGCAACCGCACGGTACGTTCGGCGGCGTTCGAGTCGATGGGGCGTCATTTCGGCCCCACGGAGCAGCTCAAGGAGTACCACGTTTCGGTGGCGCGCGGCGGCGTGGGGATGACCACGCTGGCCTACGCCGCGGTATGCCGCAGCGGGCTGTCGTTCGACAAGCAGTTGTGGCTGCGCCCAGAGATCGTGCCCGGGCTGCGCGGGATAACCGACGCCGTACACCGCGAAGGCGCGGCGGCCGGCATCCAGATCGGGCACTGCGGCAACATGACCCATTTGACGACCGCCGGGCAGATCCCGATCGGCGCGTCGACGGGGTTCAACCTCTATGCCTACACCCCCGTGCGGGGTATGCGCAAGGACGAGATCGCGCAGGTGGCACGGGATTTCGGGAAGGCCGTCCACACCGCGCACGACGCGGGGTTCGACTCGGTGGAGGTACATGCCGGGCACGGCTACCTGATCTCGCAGTTCCTCTCGCCCTACACCAATCACCGGAAGGACGAGTACGGCGGGACTTTGGAAAACAGGATGCGCTTCATGCGGATGTGCCTCACAGAAGTGATGGAGGCCGCGGCGAAAACGGGGACGGCCGTATTGGTGAAGCACAACATGTACGACGGGTTCAAGGGCGGCATCGAGATTCCCGAAAGCATCGCCATAGCCCGCGAGATCGAACGCTTCGGTGTCGACGGCATCGTGCTTTCGGGCGGGTTCGTGTCCAAGGCCCCGATGGCCGTGATGCGGGGGCTGATCCCGATCTACACGATGAGCTACTACTCGCCCCTGTGGCTGCGCTATTTCATCCGCTGGTGCGGGCCCTTCATGATCCGGCAGTTTCCCTTCGAGGAGTGCTATTTCCTGGAAGACGCCAAGAAATTCCGCGCCGAGCTGAAATGCCCGCTGGTATATGTCGGCGGGCTGGTGAGCCGCGAAGGGATCGACAAGGCGCTGGACGCAGGGTTCGAACTGGTGCAGATGGCCCGGGCGCTGGTCAACGACCCGGCGTTCGTAAACAAGCTCCGCGAGGGCGACGCCTCGACACGCAGCGGCTGCGACCACCGCAACTACTGCATCGCGCGGATGTACTCGGTGGACATGAAATGCTGCAAGCATTGCGACGGGCTGCCGCGCAGGATACGCGAAGAACTGGCCAAGCTGCCGTAAGCATGGAACACATGGAGAAGCGTAAACGGAACAGCGAAACGGCCGGGGCCGCGGCACAAGGCGGGACGCCAGCCGGATACCGGAACCTCGGAGACAAGGCCGGGTGCAGGGAACACGCGGCCGAGACCCGGGACATGGTTCGCACGGATGAGGCCGGGTGCAGGGATCATGCGGCTGAGACCGGGCACAGGGAGCGCGGGGATAAGGCCGTGACAACCCCCTGCGCCCCTGCGGGTTCGCAGGACGGCACGGCCGAGCCGCAAGACCGCCGGAAGGAACGCGGCGCAGTGGCGCCGGGCAGCGCATGGGCGCTGGTGACGGGCGCCGGGTCGGGCATCGGGCGCTGCTACGCCCTGCAGCTGGCGGCGCTGGGCTACCGGCTGGTGATCGCGGGCGACAACCGCGCACCGCTCGAAGCCGTGGCGGAAGAGATACGGAATGCCCGGCCGGCCGGGCGAAAAGCAGCCGTGGAAGGGCCGGAAGCCGCGAAAGGACTGGAAATTACGGAAGGACTGGAAGTTACGGCATCCGCAAACGGAAGCGGGGCGGCGGGAATTGCCCAGGCTACGGGGGAACCCGGGGCCGGGACAGACGGGAACGGGGCGTGCGCAGCCGGCAGTACGGAACAAAGCGTCGGCAGCGGAAAGGAACTCGACAGCGCAGCGGGACGCGGCAGCAGGGCAACGCAGGCCGTGACGCCCGACGTGCGGGTGATCGCGATAGATCTGGCGCGGGTCGGGGCGGCACAGGAGCTGTACGACCGCATGGCAGCCGAGGGGATCGGGGTCGACGTGGTGATCAACAACGCCGGGATATTCTCGTTCTGCGACATCCTCGCCACGCCGGCGGAGCGCATCGAGCGCATCATCCTGCTGCACGACCTGACCGTCACGCAGCTATGCCGCCTCTTCGCCGCGGACATGGTACGCCGCGGCGTACGGGGGCACATCCTCAACATGTCGTCCTACTCGCTATGGATGCCGTTCCCGGGGCTTGCGCTATACAGCGCCTCGAAAGCCTACATGCGCTCGTTCTCCGTGGCTTTCGCCAAGGAGGTGCGCGAACGTGGCATCCGCGTCACGGCGGTTTGCCCGGCGGGCGTAGCGACAGACCTCTACGGGCTGACACCCTACTGGCAGCGTATCGGCTGCAAACTGGGCGTGCTCATCACCCCCGACAGTTGTGCGCGCAGGGGGCTGAAAGCGTTGTGGAGGGGCAGGCGGTGCATCGTACCCGACTGGTGGAACCGCGCCTGGATCCCCTTTTGCAAGGTATTGCCGATGTGGGTGCTGCGTCCGGTACGGCGTTTCACGATGAAGTTCCAGAAATAAGGCGGAACGACGCAGGCAGCCACCGCAGGAAGCGTGCTGTCCTGCCGGGCAGCACACGGCACGGGCACGGGCTGCGTCGCCGGGGAGAAGCAGGAAGCAGTACGGCGGAGCCAAACTCCGCGGACGCGGCGCACGGACAAGACATTAGATAAATATGAAAGATATTAAAAATGTAATTTTCGACCTCGGGGGTGTCCTCGTAGACCTCGACATAGAGCGCTGCACAGCGGCATTCAGGGAGCTCGGCATGAACCGGGTCGCCGGACTGATAAACCCCTGCTACCCCGCCGAGATGATCGGACGGCTGGAACGGGGCGACCTGTCGTTCCACGAGGCATGCGACGCGATGCGGAAGCTCGACGGGCGGTACGACGTCACCGACGCCCAGATCGCCGGGGCATACGGCGCGTTCCTGGTGGGGGTTCCGGTCTGGAAACTGCGCCAGGTGGAACGGCTGCGCGGGGCGGGGATTCGCACCTACGTATTGTCGAACAACAACCCGGCGTCGATGGAGGTCATCCGCGGCGAATTCACGGCCGACGGGCACACGATGGACGACTATTTCGACAAGATATACCTCTCCTACGAACTGCGCGAGCTGAAACCCTCGGAGGCGATCTTCCGCAAGGTGATCGCCGACAGCGGCATCGTCCCCGCGCAAACACTCTTCATCGACGACGGGCAGAAGAATGTGGACGCGGCACAGGCGCTGGGCTTCGCGGTGTACAAGCCCGCACCGGGTGAGGATTTCGGACACCTGTTGGAAGAGATAACCGCAACGAAATAGCAGCGCCGTCCGGAATGCCCGGAGGCAGGGCCGCAACCGGGCAAATACGGAGGCCACAGGGCTCCTGCCGAAAGGCAACGCATACGGATCGCGGCAAAGTTATATCCGGGAAAGCCGCCTGTTTCCGAAAAACAGGACTGCAAAAAACGTCCGGCAAGCAAACAGACAGCCCCGCCCAACAGGAATCCGGCACACGGCCGGGAAGGGCGGATTTCGGGGCAAAAGTTTGCCGGAACGAAAAAAAGCGGTTATCTTTGCAACCCGGAACCCGGATGGTTCCCCCGGCCGGAATGCCCGGGATTGACACACAACAGCCTCGCGGGGTTGCACAAGGCCAATCACGGGGTCAAGGTCGGGAACGACGGGGTGTAGCGCAGTCCGGTTAGCGCACCTGCTTTGGGAGCAGGGGGTCGTGGGTTCGAATCCCGCTACCCCGACGATTGAAAACCAACCACTTACAGCGAAGTAGGTGGTTGATTTATTTTAGCGCAGGTACACAATTTACACACAACTTCGCCCATTTTTAAAGCCGTCGATCCCCTACAAACACCAGCTCAACCGCTGCCCCCCAACGGACGGAAATTTCCGTTGGTTGAATACAAAGACAGCACGGGCTGGCCGGCGTGTTTCCGTCTTATTGTTCTAAAAGTTCACACAACATCCCGTAAAAACACCACAAAAACGCATTAAATTGTTCGATAAGTCGCAAAACCCTCATTAAGAGCTGCCGGCGTCCGGGTTCAGCTCTCTCTCGCGCGCATAGAGGGCGGAAAATTCATTCTATATACTTGTAAAAGGATTCGTGGGTTCTATTGCCTCGCGTACGCGCGCGTAGTGACGTGAAAAAATTATCCTTGTTTGGGGTTGATTTTCCCCTCGTTGTAACCTCGTTGTAATTCTTTATACCCTTGCCGTAATCTTGCCGTTGTTTCCGTTATACCCTTACCGTAACCTTACCGTCGTTTCCGTTTTACCCTTGACGTAACCTTGACGTTGTTTTTGTTTTACCCTCCCCGTAACCACCCCGTTGTTTCACGTTTTACGCTTGTTTTAGGCTTGTTTTTCCTTGGGGTAACTTGGGGTCATCAAGTCGTTTCAAAGTCGACTTTTCGGTGCCCAAATTGAAAATACCCTCCCCGTAACCACCCCGTAATCTCACCATTTTACCCTTAGCAAAACCTTAGCGGTTTTTAGGGGTTTTATCCAATCGGTATAACGAATCGTTAGAGCGTCGGGAATAACGACAGCGGCACAACCTTTTACCCTTTGTGTAACCTTTGTGTATTTTGGACACAATAGACGCCAACAGCAAACCCAGCCGCCCGGATTGACGGCTGGGGCATCCTCGGGGTATATGCGGAATTCCTCAACGTGGGGTGCGGGTGGGTTCGTCGCTCTGTTCATGCACCAACCGGGTTAGTTCGGCATTAAATTCGTTGCCGATCCTCCGTCGCTCTATAAGCTGCTGGAGTACCTCCTTTACCTGTGGATCATCCGGTTTTATTGCGCCGCTCTCCAATTTGGACACAATCTCTTTCCCTCTGCGTATTACCGCATCTGTCTCCGCAGTTATCTCGTCGTTCCGTCGTAAAATTTGGTCTCTGTTCATAATACAATAGTTTTTTATCGGGTAAGTTTCATTAATAATCCTTTCGGCTTTTGGGCGGCCTTGCTCGGCGATACCTGCGCCCGCAGTTCTTGCAGTTGCATCCGTAGTTCGATAATCTCCATGACTAATTCGCTACGTTCTTGAGGAGTCATCCACGTCCCACCGCTGTATTTCCCGCGGGAAGTTAAATACGGGGAATTCCCGTCTTTAAAATCAAACTCTGATTGTAAGGCACTTAAGAAATCATGCGTCGATTGGAGGCGCAGGTAGGAGTAATTGAAACCGGGCTTCGCTGGCTTTCATGTAAAGTTCCGAAAGGCTGTTAAAGTCGGAGGGTTTATTCGTTTGTAAACTCATATTCCCTGTTTGTTTGTGGGTTGAACATCGAGAAATCGCCGTCCCTTTCCCATTCTCGGATCGTGTACCTGCCTTTCGGGAGGTAACCTGCCCGGCGGACGGCTTCGGCCTCGGTGGGGAAATACCCCAGCGTATAGCTGCCGTACGTCAGTTCATAGATCATCATATTTCCGTATCGTTTGAGCGTGAACAAATGTTTTCTTCTACACTATTGACAAATAGTTTCATAACCTCGTCCTGTGCGGTCGTTAAGGCATTAAAACAGGCGTTATTTATCTTGTCCACGTTTACATCGTCATATATTTTCGCCGTGGTATCCGATAACTCGCCGAATATATCGGCCAATTTGATATAGATAGCCAGATAACCGGCTGTCGCGGGACTTAGTTTAGCCATCTTGAGTGCTTCGATAGTCATAGTCGTATAGTTTTTAGTTAGTTCAACATTAATTGCAAAGCTTCGGATATATCGGGATACTCTTTGCCTTCGGCGTCCCATACCGCCGGAACCAGCACGAGGTCTTGCCTCTCGTCGTTGCACATCTTCGCCTCGTAGTTGATGAAGGCTATATATCCCTTGTGGGTAATCTCAAATCCCCTGCTGAGGCCGTCGCAGTGGAAGGTAATGTAATCGGCCGCTTTGCGGGCTATCGCCCGAAGATCGGACGGGGTTAATGCTGTGGTCATGGTATTAACTTAGTTTGCTGGTTTTGCACTGGTATTGATTGATTGTGCGCCTGCCGGCCAAAATATCACGGCATTCTATAAGCTCTTTTGTTAGTTCAACTATTCGCTGGTGTGCCTTGATAAGGCGATCACCCTGTTCGATGTAATCGCGTACACCTTTCCAATACTCCGCCCGCCAATCTATCTCCGGGGAACTCGTCGTGTTTACGTTCTCTTTCATAATTTTATCGTGACTTTGGTTGAATCTCGCTATTTTTTAGTCGCCGTAGTACGTTCTGCTGTTGCCGTAATAGTCCGCGGGCACTATCAACAGCTCGGGGCGGTACTCCGTGGCCTTCGGCTGCTCCGTCGGACGGTTCTCGATCCTCGCGGTCAGCATCGCCAGCTTCTCATTGCGCCATGCTTTTTTCAGGCAGGCCGAGAACGACATCGAGGTGTTGGCACGTTTCAGATACCAGGCGTTTTTCATGATCTTCGATTTGTTGTAGGTTGCTTTCATGGCGGTTATATCAGTTATGTTATTTTTATAGTGCAAATATAACATATAGGATATATATAAGCAAGTTTTTGAGCAATTAATTTCAAAATATTTTAACACATATATTATAATTTGGGCTGCTTATTTGCATAAGTGTTATTAATAGCCTATATTTGTGACATAATTTAAATGTTATGAGGATAAAGGAAATATTAGCAGAAAAAGGAATGACAATGGCTGATTTGGCTGAAAAAGCTAAAATGCAACAGCCTGCAATAAGTAGGGCTATGACGGGAAATCCTACTGTAGAAACCTTAGAGCGCATTGCCTCTGCTCTTGAAGTGAATATTACTGAGCTATTCGCACCTAAGTCCAACACGATAATTTGCCCAAAATGTGGGACGGTGCTGGAGGTAAAAGAGAGGGAGTAGGAAGTATTATAAACATATAAATATAAAGACGAGGAGTGGTAAAAGCCATTTCTCGCCTTTTTCTTGCTTTAATTCATTTTTTATTGTATTAAAATTTGGTGGGGGGGGGAATTTTGTAATTTTGCGGGACTAACCAATACAATTAGAAGTATGAAAAAGTTTTTACTCTTGTGTGTGGCTATTGCCTCGGTTGCTTTTGTAGGGTGTTCGGATGATGACGAGCCCAATTTCAAATATGGCGACGCCATATACGGAACGTGGGATATTACCCATCTAAAGCAGAAGGATGGTAGCTGGCTGGATATTACATCGTCTATATTCGATCAGTTCCATGCATCAGCTACATTTAATTCAGATGGTACCTATTATGGAAGTGGGTATTTCGGCAATGGGAGCGGAACTTATAAGGCTAAAGGAACGACGATTATTTGTTATATAGAAAACACTGAATATGCGCGATACAATATTCATAGTCTATCGGATAATGTCGCAGAGATGACAATGACGATGGACGGCGATAGCGTTGAAATTAAATGCAAGAAAAGATGAAATAAACTTTCTTTTGAATAATAGAGCCGAGGCAAATGCCTCGGTTTTTATTTCTCCCACTTCGTTAGTGCAGATACAATAACAGTACGCTTTTTGCAGTTTATTAATAAAAAAGTATATTTGCATAGAAAAGATGTTTATTATGAAAAGCCTTTTGATTATATTTATAGACAGCGTTTTGCATTTCTTTTCGTTGGAATCCAATCCGATAGAGAGGTGCCGCAAACAACGTCAGGCAAAAACTGACCTTGAGAATATGACGCAGGATTGGTATAATGTGGGCAACGACATCCGGAGAGCATATGAAAAATATAAGTCCTGCTGACAACGTTCAGCACGTTCAGTTGCAGCATCATTATTCAGGGCCTCTACCGCAAATATACGTTTAATGATAATAACAACAAAATAAATCGACAAAAAAATTATCACGAAATGTATTTTTTGGGGCTTTAATTATCGTTTAGTGCTATATTGTTGTATATTTGCAGGTACAAACAATTAACATCACGCGATAATGAAATTGAGAATCAAGGAGGTATGCCAAATGCGCAATACCACGCAAAAGGAATTGGCCGAAAAATTGGGTGTTTCGGAGGTTACATTAAGCAGGGCAGCAAGTGGTAGTACATCGTTGCCGTTGCTCGAAAAGATTGCGGGCGTGTTGGGTGTTGAGGTGTCGGAGTTGTTCGCCGCCCCGAAAGAGGGTGTAATACATTGCCCGCATTGCGGCAAACTTATCAAGGTGGAGAAGGGAGAATAAATTATGGGAAAGAAAACAGACCAAATAGACGCCCAAAGCCTCGAACAGGCGCGCGCCCTATTCGAATCGGGGGACATCGACCGCATAGAGGTCGGAACCGTGGCCGGGCTTTGTGAGATTCACCGCTATTTGTTCGGTGGGTTGTACGACTTTGCCGGAAAAATCCGGACGCTGAATATCGCAAAGGGTGGTTTCCGATTTGCAAATTGCCTTTATCTGGGTGCCATCCTCCCGGTGATCGAGCAAATGCCGGAAACAACCTTTGAGGAAATAATTGCGAAATACGTCGAAATGAACATCGCCCACCCGTTCATGGAGGGCAACGGACGAGCAACCCGCATTTGGCTCGACATGATGCTGAAAAAACGATTGATGCAGGTTGTGGACTGGCGGAAGGTGGATAAGGATTTGTATTTGCAGGCTATGGAGCGCAGCCCGATCAATGACCTGGAATTACGCGCCTTGCTCGGCCAGGCATTGACCGACCGCACGGATGATCGGGAGGTGATTTTCAAAGGCATCGAACAGTCTTATTACTACGAGGGATATGAAGCATAAGGATAATGCGCGAGGGTTCATTCGATTGTTTTCTTTAGAATGCCTTGTAATCGCACTTAGTATATTTCCGTTGTTACATACACACGCCACACCACATCAAGCGAATGAAAAGGGGGTCGTGCAGGAAATTGTTGAATCAAGAGATAGTGCAGTAATACTATTTGGGCGGGCACAAAATATGTTTGCACTTCTTTTCGATGATTTTGATATTACCCTACGAAATAACGATAATAGGACAATAATTGCATCAGGACGAGCTAAAATAGGTGATTATATTCGAAACAATTACGATTCCAATTATCGTATGGTATCGTTCATTACCTATAAAATAAAAATTGACTGTAAAGATTATAAATATCGGTATTCAATCTCTGATATTAAAATAACAACCTTTTCTAATTTATTTGAAACCCCACAATTTGACTGGATTTCCTTCTGGTGTGCATGGTCTGATTATGGCTTAATAAACACACCTTATTTTACATATGGGGATGCAAAGATAAAAACCGAGATATATTCTTATACTATTTCTGAAATTTATGCGTCATACCAACGCGATAGCGCTGTGATAAGTAAATATGACGAAGCAGCAAAGCTATATTATGCAGCTCTAAATAAGACAAAACGCAAGTCTGATCGCAAGAATCTATTTGAACAATTAAGGCAAGTAAATTTATCCAAGATGAGTATGAGCAATAAATACAAGGCATTAAAAGCACTGAATACCATTACTCCAATATATATAATAGATTTATGCGATAAGATTAAGGACTATATGGGAATGCATGATGATTTTTGATGTTTTATTAGGCGAATTTGCCTTTGTAGAATAAAGCCGGGATTAATCCCGGCTTTATCTATAACACAATAACGGTTCCATCCTTATTTACCGAATACTCCCCGCTGATATTTACGATATTCAGCACGGCGTAGTCTTTTGCGTTGATCTGGGCTCGTGCGCCGTGCATCAATATGATTGTATGCGTGAATTGAGGCCGAGAAGCCTCGATAGTGGCCTTTGTATCACCGACCAGGCATACATATTCCTTGCCCTTTAGCGTGATGTCGCCAGCGTCGACATATATTTCCAATCCTTGAAGATTGCTTTGGTTCTCCCTGAACACTTCGACTGCGGGGAAGTTGTGACCCTGGCAGAACTCGATCCCTTGTGGGGTAAACATCAGTTTGATTAGGTCGGGGAAGTCTTGGATGCGGTTTATCTTTTTACAAGCGCCCGTTTGTAGTGCCATCGCCCGTATGGCATCTACACTCTTATTGTGTTGAGTTGTCATAATGCTAAATATTTATATATTAATTTATTAGACTATATTTAATTTATAGATTTTCGGTATTTCTTTTTATGCTATTTATCCCATTCTCAATGCGCCCCAGTGTCTTATCCATGTTTTTGGTGCTTACGTTTATTTCCCTAACCTCTAAAAGGGTTTCCACGTCAATACGCAAACTTTCGTAATAAGCGGCTGACAATTCGTCGATTCTCGAATCCATATTCAGACAATTGTGTATTGATTCTATAATTCCTTCGACCGAATCGCGCATTTGAAGTTGTGACATGACAGCGTTTCGGATGTCGGTTACTTTGCCTTGAATGTCGGTGAAACGACCGTTTAATTCATCACCCGTATCTTGCGACATTGTTTGAAAGCCTCTTTCCGTGGCTTCCTGACGAGCTGCGCCAGCATTCCCAAGTAATTCCTTTGTTTCAGCGGGAAGGCTGTCCCAAATAGCTTGAAATTCCTCACCAACTTTGTTGAGATCGTCAGCAAAGTTTCCCATGGAATCAATCACACCGTCAATCCCGACAAAAACTCCATCCTTGAACCATTTGGATTTATACTGGTCAAAAATATCTCCGATACGTTCTTCAACAAATTTGCTGACTAACATTTGTTTCATGATGTCAGCAACAATTTCGTCTACCTTTTCACCCCAGGCCTTAGCGGCGTCCTCACCTTCTAAAAACGCTTCTATGAAGGCATCGCCAAGCTCTTTTGCAATATCTTCTGCCGTGCCGCCGATAATAGTTTCTACAACCTCATTTATTACTTCAGCAGCTTCTTCTCCAAGTTCTTGAATTTGACGTTCCCATTCTTTTATCTTTGATTTGTCCGTTTTTTTCTTGTCGTTCTCTGCATTAATCTGCTTTTGAAGCAACAACTGCTGTTCTGCAAGATTGTTAAGTTTATCTCGGGTATCACTAAACTTATTTTCCCCCAGAAGATTGCTGTCTGTATATTTAAGGTTTGAATAGGCATCTGCTATACTTTTGATTGCCTTTTCTTCTATTTTAGCCGCGTTGATTCGCTTAACGATGGCTTCCCCGAAGGGGCTTAGTTTTCCGTATGCGCTCAATATCGCTTTCGTCGCATCATTATAAGCGTCTTTTACCTTCTGAATAGCATTAAAAGAATTTTCTTGGAGCCGAATTGCATTGGCATTATCCAATTCCCATTGCAGTTGCTCAATTCTACCTTGCAGTCGGTCTATTTCCGCTTGTTTTTCATCATCATTATTAAATAGGCTGGCTATTTTAGTTGCTATTGTCAATACCGCTTGAATGATAGCAAGAATAACGGATGCTCGCTCAACAGCTTTGATCGCACTGGTGGCGGTTGTTGATGTCGTTGTAATAGCTGCCGCCGACGATTCAGTAAGAGTGACAATGCTGCTAATCATACTGGCTGCATTAGTTGCAATTTCGCCCGCCGCACTAATGACTTCGCCAGTAGTGCCCCCAACGGCATCACCAATACCCTCGAATCCATCTGCAATATCACCGAGTGTCCTCTCTAATCGCTGCCATTTCTTGATCGCATTATCTTTGGGGGCTAATTTTGTACTCGAAGCAGCTTTATCTACTGCATTAATTTTTGCTTGCGTCTGATTGATCTCACCGCGCAATTTCTGTCCTTGGGCACTATCTGATGAATCGAGGGCATTATATTCGGATTCCAGTGCTTGTAGCGATGCCTCCAGCTCTGCTTTCAGGGCGGATAATTCATCCATGGTCTTGCCTGTCAATTCTCGTACCCATTGCCCGGCTTGTACTTCAATTTCTGCTACTGCTGCATCTCGCTCGGCTTCAAGTGCCTTCCGCTCTCCAATGCTGCCAGCCTTTTCGATTTTACGGTCGTAAATGTCTTTTGTAGCTTGTAGTTTTTCCCGGAAGGTTCCATATTTTTGCAGATATTCATCCCAATATTGTATATTCTTATTGATTGTAGATGCCAACCCTTCAGGGCTTATCGAAATAGAAGAAACGCTTGCCCGTTCTTCAGTGCGCTGGGCATTATTGGCATCGTTCAATGCTTTTATTTGGGCTTGCTGCCCCTTGGTCAATTCCCCACTTTGCAACTCCCTGATGCGCTCCTCTGCCTCCTGTATGGCACGGGCGCGTTTCTGGTAGTCAAGGTCTATTTGCGCAAGTTTCTTGGCCGTGCCCTCCTTCATGGAATCTACTTCGGCCTGCAACGCATCATCCCGGAGTTTTTGCAATTGCTTGGTGAGCTCCTTTAGATTGCGCTCTTGATCGGATGCGGCTTTTTTTGCTGCGTTTTCGGCCTCTTGGCGGGCTTTTTCCGCCTTTGCATTAAGTTCATCCGGCGTTAAGGCGGTGTACAGCTTTTCTGCTGCGGGGGACAATTTTTCGATGCCGGCATTTATCGCCGCAATAAATGCATCGACATCACCTTCATAATCTTCATTAATGCGCTTCCAAAGGTCATCACCATCTTTACTGAGATTTGATAATTCGTTAATAAAATCATCCCTAAACCTCCTTAAATTTGCTTTCGCCCTTTCAAAACTTGCAGATTCAGAGGTGAGAGAAAATGTTATTGGGCCCTTCCCTTTGCTGGCTTCTTTCGCTGCTGCATATGCTATTCTATATTCTTTTAGAGCAAGAGAATAGTTTGTGTAGGCATCTCCTGTTGCTTCAATAAGTTGTAAACTCTTCGAACTCTCTGTAATAAGCTCTTGGGCGGCTTTGGCTTGTGCGACCTCGATAATTGCATCGCGCAGGTTTTCATAAGCACCGACAGCATTCCCGATCATAACCTGTTCCGCAGCCATATTGCCGAAGTAAGCGGGGTATATGTCTTGCAGTTTTTTGACCGCTTCGGCTCTTTCTTCATAGGGCCTGGAAAGGTCTGTCGCAGCCCTATACAGCAGGTTCAATTTGGTTAATTCGGATTGAGCCGACACCGAACCTTGAGCCATAGCGGAATTAAAGCGTTCGAGTGCGGCGGCAGAGGCGTCTATCGTCGTTTTACCTTTGAACAGCGACGCTACCCAGTTGGTTATCTCCTTGCCGTAAAGGGTAAGCACGGTTACACCGGCCACAAGCAGGGTTTGCCAGGAGAAGATCGACGATGCTATCTGTTTCCATACGGGCGTGAAGGTTTGCCCGGCTTTCTTCAATTCATCAACCGATTTCTTCGCCCGTGCTATTTCATCGGCCAGCATCGGCAGGTTGTTGGATATGGCGGCAAAGAATATTTGCGGGCCATATGCCAGCGATGGCAACTCGCGGGCAACTTGCTGAATCTGGAATCCCAGCATATTGAATCCCGAGGCATAATTACCTACATTGCGAGTATGGACGCCCATTGATGCATCCAGTTCTTTGATCTTCGTGTCGAGCGATTCGATGTTTTTAAGCATCGTTTGCCCTTGCGCCCCCTCACGATCCGCGGCGCTCATATTTTTATACACCGCACGCATACGGGTAAGTGCCTGGGACATTTCGTTGATTGAGCCGATGGCAGTCTGCTCCAATTTGATTTGGTTGGCAAGCTCCCGCCTCAATTGGGATATTTCCTGCTTGTATTCCTCGATAGATACGGCAGCGTCCAATACTTGCGCCCTTTTCTTTGCAGACAATTGCCCGTTCTGCTGCTCTTCCTTATTGAGCGCGGTTACATCCGCTTTTAATCGTGCGATCTCATTTGAATACAGTCTAATTTGGGCTATTGCCTTTGTTTTTTCGTCGTTAGCGGCTTTTAGCTCACTAAGCAGGTCATGATATGCCGTAGTTTCGGCCTGGGTAGCCGCTGTTCCCGCCGTAGAACCGCCGCCAGCAGTTCCGGTCGTGGCCGAGGCAGTAGCCTTGGACGCCGCATCCATTGCCTGCTGCTCCATCTGGGCGATTTTGCGCATTGCCTGTTCGACGCGAGCCTCCATATCGGCAATATGGCGATTTATGACTTTAAACCCGTCTGAGTTAGACGGAAATTTCTCCAACAACTGATATAACAGTTTCAGCGATTTGATAAAATTATTTAACTTTGCGGTGTCCGCATTTATTTTGAATGATAATGCACTCATTGCTACTCATTAAAAAATTCATTAATTTGCTATTCTAAGGGAACTCCGTAGTTGCAAGTTTGGATTACCCGCGTTACGGTAAAAACCATAACGCGGGTTGTTTATTTTAGGGTTCTTTGGCTATCGTTTCGGCTAAACCGTGCATAATAGCGGTTGTTTGCGATATGTCCTCAATAGGAAGCATCGCCAGGGTTTTATTGTATGCATCGAACAGCTCGGGCAATGATGCCCGCCGCATTATCCGACGACGCAAAAACCATATTCTGATCCCGGCGAATACATTGCGGCTGCCAACGATAGCCAGAGCGACACTATGCGCCATCGCTGCTATGCATGCTTCGCTCTTATCCGGCTCTTTATTAATATGCCGGGCTGTCATGATCTCCGCTGTGGTCTGAGGGGTCATCCTGTATATCGTGTAGCCTCTCCGGGCAATACGGATGCTGATAAAATCCCTTTTCCTGCCATCAGCGGGTAACATATCTGCAAGTTCCGCTAAGGTCTGTATCATAATCTCTTTGTTTACTTTTTCCATGGTGTAATACCTTGATTGGTTTTTGATTTATTTGTTTATTTCTCATCCGGCCATACCCTCGGTGGAGGTCACGTTGCGCCCGTAGAAACTGGAGTTTTCGTTTGGCTCGGTTGATCCGGTGGTTTTTCTGACCATCCAGTATTATCATAAGCTCGTCACGGCTTAATTCGACAGTCCACACCGAATAGTCGGCAATTACTGCCCGCCCTTCCGTCCTTCTCCCCATTATCCGCTTGCTAATTATGTTTATAATCCTTACCTTTGCGAATAATGTAATGCTTCGTTCGACAATGCCTTATAAGAGAGAGGGACTATCCCCCCCCCTCTCTTATTCTTTGAGGCAATCCAACGCGTCGGGATGGAGTTCTATGGTGCCTTCGTATGATACCCTAATGACACTACGGTAGTCCGTGTCTTCCGGCAGGATCGCAGTCTTGAAACTCGGATGATCCGCGATCAAAGTATTCAATGCTTCAACCGCACGGCGCACCTGTTCGCATTGCTGAAGTACACGTCCGCGCATTACTGCCACTTCGAGCGTACGCCGTTGGTGCTGGTCGGCCAGCCAGTCGGTAGACAATTTGACCTTATCCCCGCTTACGATAAATGCCTTAAGGTCGAGGGCATCAGCCTCACCGACACGCAGCGCATTTTTGATCGCCTGTTGTGAATTGTCGATGACGCTATTCATGTACTCATTTGCCCGCGCTGTGAGCTCCTCCCGTGTCGTTACGATCTTGATCTGCTTCGCGTCTTCGGCGGCAAGCCGTTTCGCCTGTGTTCGGATCGCCTTGCTGTCAGACAGCACAATGTCCGCAATGCTTTCGGTGGATACGTCCAGGCGCGCCACTTTCAGTTGCTGGATTGCGGCCTCAAGTTGGGGAATAGCGGCTGCGTGGGCTTTAATATACTCTTCGTGCTTGTTTGTCTTTGCTTTCATATTCGATAATAGTTTAGTTTGCATTGGTTCAAAACCGGATATTCGGATTTATGGCCGAATCTTTGGGGACATAACCGGGATGCTCAGCGTCGGGAAGTGCCTGCGCCCACTCTTTCGCTAATGCCTTGTCCTCTTCTTCATACTCGGGGATGTACACACCCCGCTGCTTGTCTTGCTCTTGCATGGTTTAAGTTGTTTTTTTAATGTTTCACAATTACATTTGCCTGTGGCTTTCATAGGATGGTTACGATTTTGGGTTGGGCATAGGCGGCGTGGATCCGCCTATGTTTTTTTTGCCTTTCCTGCCAGCCTCAATAGTCTACGCGCCAATCTTATGGCTTGGGCAGGGCTAAAACACAGCATTGCGCAATTGCCCTGTATGAAATCCGTGTCGTAATCGCTTGCGTCCGGGACGTACAGGATAATTTCGTCATCACCCCTGTGTGTGCCGTTGCTGTCTACAATCGTGGTCGTTACGCGGTCGAGCGTCAGTCCGATACCGTGTTGGTTGTCGATCTTGATCTGCTTCATGTTGTTTTATCCTTTAAAAAATAGTTGTTTCTTGGGTTACTTGCACCTGTCGGCCAGTCATGCACGGAACCTCCCCGCCTCGAAACCGTTGGCCATATAGAATGCGATTTTGTCGGCTGTGTACTTCTCACTGCCCCGGATGCAAAGGGCCGTGCCGAATCCGAATTCCGCTGTTTGCGGATAGCATTCATGCTTTCCTCCGTCTTTGCATACTCGCTTCGGCGCTTTGAACACTTCGTAATAGGTCAATCCATCGGAGGTGGTGCGCTTGTAACAGTACATTCCGTTGACCTTATTATGGGCGATTTTCTCAAACTTATCGCCCAACGTGGCAAATTCATCCGTCAGAGGATTGTATAATATTCGTTTTTTTCATGGTGTATTCTTTCAGATTTCTATTTTCCTTCATGTCGTGGACACTTGTCCCACGTGGGTATTTTCATGCGCTTAAATTGCGTATTGCGTCAAAACGGCTCGGCCTCCTCAGCTACATCCGTCGCGGGGCTGTCGTAGTCGGCTATCCGGGTCAGGCTCTCGTTATGTCGAAAACAAATGCACCCTGTCGCGCCCTCTCGGTTCTTGGTGATATGCATCAGCCCCACCCCCTCGGCCGGAATGATCCCGTATCGGCCCGCGTCTATCTCGGTTCGCCCGTACATCACCGGACGATCGAGGAACAGCACCATGTCGGCATCCTGCTCAATGGCTCCCGACTCCCTAAGGTCAGATAATAGCGGCGTTTTATCGGCTCTTTTTTCGATGTCGCGCGACAACTGCGATATCAGAATGACGGGCACGTCGAATTCCTTGGCCAGCAGTTTGGCCGAACGGCTGATGGCGGCAATCTCCCGCTCGCGGGTCGTATTCGGGTTGCGGGTCGAGGTGTCGAGAAGTTGCAGGTAGTCGATAATGACCATACCGCACTTGCCCCGGCGGTGCATCGCCTTGCATTGCGAGCGTATAGCGCCCATCGTGATATTAGCCCGGTCGTTGAGGAAAACAGGCATAGACGAAAGGGTGGCGCCGGCCTTCTCTATCTTCGTCCACCCCGAACCGTCGACATTACCGGTGCGAAACGCTCCCGAATCTACACCCGAGCTGCCGACCAGCATACGCCCGGCCAGCTGACCGGCTGACATTTCCAGCGAGAATATGCACACCGAGACGCCAGACGCGGCCGCAGCACGGGCAAAATGCAACATCGTGGCGCTTTTACCCGTTCCCGGCCTGCCTGCCAATACCACGAGCTGCCCGCCTCTCCAGCCGCCGGTCAATGCGTCAAGCCGTTGCAACCCGGTAGGAATGCCGATACACTCGCCCGCTTGCCTGGCCTGCTGTCGTCGCTCCAGATCGTCGAGGGTAGCTCGCACGACATCCGACAACGGCGCAATGTCATCCGGCCGCGAGACCCGGTCTGCAATTGCGGTTATCGCTGATGTAGCCCAATCCACAACGCCGTCGGGATCCGACACAGCGCGTGCCGCGAGTTCGTAGCCGAAAAGGCATAAACGCCGCCGGGTTTCGGTGTCTGCGAGCTGCCGGGCATGATCCAGCATGTTAGCGCCTGAGCCTACTACGCTGGTCAGTTCCGAGAGGTAGCGCAACATATCCCGGCCTTTGAGTTCCGGCCGTTGTGAAAGCGTATAGAGGTCGATTTTATCGCCTCGCTCCAACATCGAGAGCATCTCGCCGTAGATCTTGCCATTATTTGGGTCAGAAAAGGCCGAAATTCCGATGATCTCCATCAAGTAGGGCAGCTGACCAGGCTCAAGAATCAAGGCACCTAAAACAGCTCTTTCGAGCTCGGGCGATTCCGGTAATCCCTCGACGGGCGCCGGGCGGTTATAAGAAGTTTGTTTTTCGCGTTTCATTGTTCGGGTGTTTTTGGGTTGTGGTGTTAAACTCGGATTTGCGGCGCATCCAATTTCGCGCGGCGGCTTTCCAGTCTTTTATCGGATTTTTACCGGTTCGCCAGCCGTTAGCCGTGAAATAGTCGTAAAAGCATTCCGCATCCGTATCGCCTCCTTTGATCGTAGAAAAATAATCTTTGACTATTTCGAGCGAGGGGACGACAAACGCCGTGCGTTTGGTAGTCCCTCGGCGCGGCTTGTCCGCGCTCGTCGTTACCGAAGTGTCGTTACCTTCTGCATTCGTAGGCTCCCCCTTACAATCCCCCTTACTATCTATATCTTTATCCTTATCTACATCCTTATCCTTATCCTTATAAAGGTTAGGTTCTTGGTTAGGTCTTTGGTTAGGTTCGCCCGCCTTGCCACTTGGGTTATTTCGGCTTCCTTTGGGCGCTCCGCCTTTTCGGCCATTCTCCACACAGGCGTCGTATCGGTTATGTGCGTTATCAATTACGGGCTTGATCGCAATAAACAACGCCTTTGCAACTGCATTGCTATCCGCTCCAGGCGCAATGCCTTCAAAAGCATAGTCGAATATCGTTTCCGATACGACCTTATACAAATCCGGCGGTAATTCGCGCAAAGATTCACGGAATGAGCGGTAATAGACCATCGTGTCGCGGATCATCGTGTACCTCCTTTCCGGGCTTGCTTACGCTCCCATTTAACCCAATCCGCCTCAAGTTGAGGGTAGCAATAATCATAGAAAATACGGGATAGATCAGGCGGCAAGTCGGGGGCGATACGGTCAAGGCCATACATTACAACCGCATCCATAAATAACCGATAGTCAACGGGTGCAAGCCCTTCCATCGCACCCCGAAAAGAGCGATAAAAAATAAAACTATTACGCTTCATGGTCGGCCTCCTTCCGGATAAAATACCGCTTGAAACGGCTGCCGTGCTCGCTGGGCACCCATTCATCGAGGATGTCGATGCCTTTGGCCCTCAAATCGCGTATGCAGCTCCGAGGATCAGACAATCGCAGGGCGACGGAAATGTCTGCGGCAGAATATTTTTTGCCTGATTGGAGTAAATTATAGACGCGCTGCTGATGGAACGCTAAAGTTTTTTGCGTATCTTTGCTGGTGTCCACACCAGGGGTTGCCGCTGCGTGCTCGCTTCGAGCGCCGGCGGCGATCTTCATTTCATACATAGCCCTGGTGTTATTGCTGGTTATTTGCCGACTGTGCGATCCGCAATGCTGCGGCCGCCCGCTGTTCCTCGGGACGCAAAGTACCTGCCTCAATCCATTTTGTGAGCTCCGTGCGAGAGAACACAAGGCGCCGGCGCACCTTACGATAGGGGATCGCATTTCTAAAGGTCAGGGAATAGATACTTGATGTCGTTGTTGGATAACCCATTGCTTGTAGGAAATTGATCGCTTCCTCAAGTGTTAGGGTGTCGGAGGCTTCCTCGGCTGGTTTTCGATAACTTGCCAGCTCTGGGATAATAGTGCGGACTGCTTTTAAAATCAAGCCTTCCAGTTGTTCTGATGATGCAACATATACTGTTGCCTGGCTTTGTACTTCCATAACATTGTGGCTTTAAAAATTCAAAATTTGCCCGCGTCCGGGCTCGTGATCGACCACAATGCAAAGGACATTAATTGTTTTGCAACTTCCTATAAAACAGCTGTTCCATTAGTTTCTGGTAACTAATGGAACAGATTGAACAAATAAAAATAACTATAAATCTTGCGGAGATTCTAATAAGCGCAACAATGCGTCTCTATCTGTGGATGAAAGCGGTCTGTTATTTATGTAGGCCGTTACGGATTTTGCATCTCCAATATCCCCAAGTAGAATAGATAAAGCGGTGTAAATTTTTGTGCGCTCTCCACTAACAATAGGGATAATGTATCCCAGTTCTTGCATAACAGTAATCGCAGCTCCAGCTGATTTGTTTTTTAGTTTAGCATTTTTTAAGCGATCTATTAAATCTTCGGGGGCCTTGCTTGTTAAATATGATTCAAATGTGTGTGTATTAGTTGTGCCCGGCATATTTCCCAAAGGGCACCGTTCTTGCGGAGCATCTAATGCCGATAAGCTTAGAGTTACGCTTTGCTTTTGTGTATTATCTTTATATCTAAAGGCTGGATTACCTCTATGTGTGCAAAATTCGAGATTAATTTTGTCAGTTTCTAATTTCTTATTTATATCAAAAGAATATATAACGCTCATTTCATATATGAAAGACGCAAAAAGCACAGCATCTTGTACTGTGAAATATCTAAATCCTATAAATGCCCCGTCTTTTCGCGAAAGCTTTTTTTTAGTATATTTTACCCATTTAAAATCTTCCAAAAAAGATAATATAGGCATTCCCCATGTTACAATATCTTCAATTATGTTTGGTCGGGTAACAACAGCGTTGTTTATGGCTTGTTTAAACTTGTCACCATCAAACTGAGCTGATAGATACTTAACATAAGATTCAGACCGGAGGGCAATTTCACTAGGATGGTGTCCAATACCAGTTAATACTTGGCACTTATATGCAAGTTTATCAATACTTATTTTTAGGTCGTATAACGTTTTATTACCCATACCATTAAAATTTAGTTAATAATTCCGCATTCTTTACCCGCTCCTCCCGCTCGAAGCTGGCGAGGTAATTCTCGGTCGTTTTCAAGTCCTGGTGCCCGAGGCTTTCCGAGATATAGGCAATATTAGCCCCCGCCCGCTTTAACACCGTGGCAAACGAATGCCGGGCCGTATAGGTCGAGATATTGCCGATACCGAGCTTTTCGCCGACTTCCTTCATGCGCTTGTTGATCGCACGGGTTAGATACTTGGTTTTATTCTTACGGGTTATAGCATCTTCTTTCCCTGTCAATATTGGAAAAATAAACGCGTCGGGCCGCGGTGTTTGCCCCCAGCGGTCGATAATAGCCTGCATCGGAGGCGTCAATACCGCCTGTATATCCCGCAATGTTCGGCTGGTGGATTCAGTCTTTTGCCGGACAAAACAAATTTCGCCGTTCACAATGTCCCTGTACCTCAACTTCACGAAGTCGGCAACATTAATCCCATTGCACAGGTAGAGAAATAGCCAATAATCGCGGTATTTGGCCGTCGCCTCGCTCCCATCGTCATAATTGGCTATTTGCCCTATTTGCTCCAAAGTAAGGGCCATTTTGCGCCCCGTACCGGCTTGTATTTCGTATCGTCCCCGGCCAAACGGGTATTGCGATTCTTTGAGCACTCCCAAGCGCTTTGCATCGTTGAGGACTGCGCGCAACGTTCGCAGGTGAATTGCTATTGTAGTTTGCCGCTTCCCTTCTTTACGCATGAAATCGGCATACTTTCCCAACCACGCCACCGTGATAACATCGAACCGAATCCGCATCCCGGCAAACCGCTCCAACCCCTTCAATACATTGTCGTATATCAACATATTTCCTACACGTCCGGCCTTCTCCAATTCTGCTATTTTCGCCCGAAACATCGTATTAACCGTATCGGATGCTGCGCCTTTTAGTCGGTTATTGAGAGCGTCGAGCGAGAACCCGCCAGCCCCTGCCAACTCCTCAACAGCCGCCCGCACGATCTGGTAGCTGCTTTCGATGTCCTTACGGATCGCCACAAGTGCACGCACCTTTGTAGTCGGCAGTATTTCCCATTCCTCCGGCGATAAATCCTTTCCAGTCGGATAATAGTTCCGCACTCGATTGTAGGTAACACGGATTTTTACGGGGCACTTACCGGACTTTTTCGGGTGCGCGGTATCAAACATTGCGGCTACCGTCACACCGTCCTTTGAATAGTTCATTTTGTGTATAAATTTTAATTTGCGGTACACAATTTACACACAAATATACGGATTTAATCGAAATAAGCAAAAACAGATTGAAATAAAATAGCTATATTTGCATCTGAGAAACAGACATTTACAAAACAAAATAAAAATCTGCAAAAATCTGCAAAAATCGCCGAATTACGCTTTGGGAGCAGGGGGTCGTGGGTTCGAATCCCGCTACCCCGACACAAGAAAAAAGCCTTTCAGACAGCTCTGGAAGGCTTTTTTGTGTTTGTCGCAAAGCATCCTATTTTGCCGGTTTTTGCTCGGTTAACACGTTTTTCGACTATTTGTGTAAACCGATGTGCAGCGGCGGGTATAGTGAACTGCGGAAACTGTCCGCCCCGCAGACCGTCCGCGACCATGTATCGCAGCCACCCGGCAGCAGCAGTTCGAAAGCACGGGGCTTGCAGGCGGGAGACGGAACGGGGAAACAGGGTGAGACAATGGAAGGGACGACGGAAAGGACGATTGGAAAGGTACCGAAAGGGATGATGGAAGGGGCAACAGAGAAAGGCAACGGGGATAGGCAACAGAAGGGGTACTGCAAGCGCTGACGGAAGAGGCGGCAGCCGAAATATAACCGGGAAGGCGTTTTTTGCAGAAATTATTTTGACTTTTCGGATTTTCGACTTATCTTTGTGCGCTCTTAAAACGATAAGAGCCCCAAATGTTCGGGGTGTAGCGCAGTCCGGTTAGCGCGCCAGCTTCGGGAGTTGGAGGTCGCTGGTTCGAATCCAGTCTCCCCGACAAGAAAAAAGAGGATATTCGATATCCTCTTTTTTCGTATTGATCCTAACCTACCCCACGATGAAACTACTCCATATCTGTTTTTGCCTGCTGTTCGGCACCGCGCTATCCGGTTGTGAAATACCGATGACCGCCCAAGACCGGATCGCCGTGACACGAATTTGCGAGGTGCTGGAGCTGAAAGCCCAGGTTGCCGCAGCCGTCTGGCCGGGATTCGACGATCCGCAATTCGAAGTGCCGCTGGTCTACTTCACCGACTCGCTTTGCTATGCCGTAAATCCCGAAGCGCGGTTTCTGGCGCAATATCCGGCAACGCTGCGTTACAGGGACGGTGAGTTGAAAATCTATACGACGCCCACGATCGACTCGCTCGAATTCCACATGCAGGGAACGATTTCCTTAGACCCGGCCGATGCCGGTTCGGCATACGACTACCGTTCGGCATACCTGCTGTGCAGTTCGCCCGAGATTACGGCCCGCTGCATACCCGGCACGGAAGAGGTAGCCATATGGCGGACGATGGTGCTGCATGAATATTTCCACGGGTTCCAATTCCGGCATCCGGCGTATCTCGCGCAATTCGAAGCTTCGGGAGCGAGCCTCATCCCTTCGTCGGAGCTGGTAGGACACTATCAAAGATACGGCTGGTACAAAGAATCCGTAGACCGGGAAAACGCATTCCTGCTGGATGCACTCAGGCAAACCGATGCAGAGATTATCCGCAGGGACATCGACGGGTTCCGGAAACTGCGCGCGGAGCGCCATGCAAGAATGCGGCGCGAACTGGCCCCGGAAGCAGTCGGAGCGGAACGGGTTTACGAAACGATGGAGGGCACGGCGCGTTACATCGAGTTCCATGCCTGTCCGGGCGGCTACGACCTTAACGCGAACGACTGGCTCTACCGGACGGACATATCCCAGTATATGTATGCCACAGGGTTCAATATCGTCCGGCTGCTCGACAAGCTGGGGGTCGATTACAAGACGAGGCTGTTTGACGAGGGGCTCGCATTGGACGGGCTTCTGCCCGAATAAACGGGCACGGGCACAGGTGCCCCGGCAATGCCGCGGGTAAAAGCCGCCGAGGAAAGAACATCCGAGGATGAGCCGTCGAGATCGGAATAGCTAAGATCGGAGCCGACAAGGAAAGAACTGCCGAGCCCCGAGGAAGAGCCGACAAGGGAAGGGCATCCGAGGAAGAGCAGTCGAGATCGGAACAACTGAGATCGGAACCGCCGAGGTAAGAGCCGACAAGGAAAGGGACAACCGAGAAAAAAACAGCCGCCGACGGACGGCGGCCCCTTTTTCAGGAAGGGATATGCGTCAAAGCCGGTGATAGTGGCAATAGAGCAACCCGCCGTCGTCGCCGTGCAGGTGCATACCGCCGCCGAGGCAATAGCGGAACATCTTGCAGGAGGCGCATTCGCCGCGCCGCGCCCACTCGCGGTTGCGGAAGGGTTCGAAGCGGTTTTGCCACACGTCCCAGAACCGATCGCGGTAGATATTGCCCTGGTTGAAATTGGCACGGATCGACGTGCAGCCCGAAATGGCGCCGTCGACGCGGATCGAGGCGACGGAAACGCCCGCGGCGCACTGGTAGAAATGGTCGCGCACCTCGGTTTCATACCCGCCGAGGAAGCCTTCGCAGGCATAGCTGACGTCGATGCGCCCCTCACGGCGGGTCTGCCGGATAAACTCCAGCATCGCACGGAACTGTTCGTCGGTCGTGCGCAGCGACGGGTCGTCCTTGGCACGGCCCATGGGGAAGATCGAGAAGAGCCGCCAGTGTTTCAGGCCCTCGGCGACGAGCATCCCGCAAAAATCGCCGAGCCTGGGCACCATCGCCCCTGTGACGCAGGTCACCACGTCGCAGGCGAGCGACGGCTCGCGGACGATCATGCGCAGGGCGCCGAGCGCCCGTTCGTAACTGAGGGGGTTGCAGCGGATATAGTTGTGCTCGCGTTCGAAGCCGTCGAGGCTCACCGAGACCGTACGCAGCCCCGCATCGAGCAGGCTGCGGAAACGGGATTCGGTCAGCCCCAGCCCGTTGGTCACCATGCCCCACGCATAGCCGCGGCGGGTGACCTCCGCCCCGGCGCGTTCGAGGTCGGGGCGTACCAGCACCTCGCCGCCCGAAAAGATGATGAGCACCTGCGCAGGGTCGACATGGGGCGTAACCTCCTCGTCGAGCACCTTCAGGAAATCTTCGATCGGCATGTCCTGCACACCGGGATCCACGCGGCAATCGCTGCCGCAGTGGCGGCACGAGAGGTTGCAGCGCAACGTACATTCCCAGAAGAGCGTATCGAGCCTGTGCTCGGCGACGGCCGAGGAGTAAAGGTCGGAAAAAATATTGAGGGCCAGACGCTTGCGCAGCCCCAGGCGGCGACGGGACATGGATTACTTCCCCCCTTCGGGAGCCTTCTTGCCCTTCGTGTCCATATAGGGCGTGTCGTCGGCGGGTCTCTCGGCTACGGGGTCGAGCTGCTCGTCTTCGGCAGGGCCGACCGCCGACTCCTTGAGAGGCACGCCGATCGTTTTCTGTCCGGGAGGGCGAACCCCGTACATCACCATCACGCGCGGGGGTGCAACCGAATCCCTGACTTCGGGCGCACCGGCTTCCTGTTGCTGTTCGCCCTCGCCCTTGGCGGGCGCATTCTTGACCGTGGAACAGGCTGCCGAGAATCCCAGCAGGGTCGCAAGTGCGAGTTTCAGTTTTTTGTTCATATTGCGTCGACGTTAAAAACAATCTTCAGGACAAAGATAAAAATTTTCTGCCAAAGATGAAAAAACATGCCAAAAAGTTTTGAAAGCCAATGTTTTTTATTTTACTTTGCCAAGTACAAACTTTTTAATTTACATTTTTATGACAGGCAAGGTTAAATGGTTCGATAGCAAAAAAGGCTACGGATTCATTACGGGAGAGAACGGCAAGGAAATCTTCGTTCATTTCTCGGGTATCGTGACGGACGGTTTCAAGTCGCTCAACGAAGGGCAGGCAGTCGAATTCGAAGTCGGCAGCGGTGCCAAAGGCGAGCAGGCTGTGAACGTAACCGTGGTTGAATAACCCGGCGTCCTCCAAATTCAGGGAATAAGAGCTGTATTTACTCAATATATCCAAGCACTGAATTTTATGTAATTTACGGTGTCCGGAATTCCGGACACCGTTTTTCTTTGCGGGGCGCAGCCTGTGCGACGGGCGGCCGCAGGCCCATTACTCCCCTGCCGGAAGGATATGCCCGGTGAAATTGAGGTAATGGCTGCGCCTGTTGAGATCTTTATTGATCCGGACAAAGCACTTGTTCGAACCCTTATACAGCGTCACGATCACCTCCCGATCCTGCGCGTTTTGGGGGCCGACGATCAAAAGCCGGTACTGCAGGTCTCCGCTGCGCTTGCGTTTGAGCAACGTCATTTCGGCTGCATCGTCCTCGATGTTCAGGGTGCGCCACGTACTGCGGGGAAAGAGGTTGGGCGACAGCCGGATGACGGCATGCGTCCCCTGCATGGAAATGTAACTGTCCGGAGATTGTTTCACCGGGATTTTATCGCCCGGCAGGTAAAATTCATCCCCTTTGATGACGAACATACGGGCATCGAGCGCCCGGAGCGCCTGCTCGTGCAGGGCGGCCGAGGCGGCGTCCCCGTCAACGGATCGGGGTGCGGGGGCTGAGGCCGATTTGGTTGCCGCACAGCCGGTCAACACCAGCGCCAGCACCAGGGTGGCGGAATACGAAAATTTCGATAAGGTTCTCATGGCTATACAATCACGGTGTTTACATTGTGGTATTTCGGGAAAAGGACAGTCGCCAGGGGATTTCTGTTGGAATTAAGATTTCAAAACAGGAACTTTTTCATGGCAACATTTTTTAGCAAGGCATGTTTATTATAAAGCCTGCGCTTTATTTTATTCACAATATAATAAATAAAATTGCATCCTGCAAGAGGGCGGGCATTTTTTTGCCCGTTTGAAAAATAAATCGTAATTTTGGGCGGCAATTTAGGTTAATTCAGGTTCAAACATAAAAACCCAATCACAATCATGAAAGAAGCAATCGCAATTCTGACTGGCGGCGGCCCCGCACCCGGTATGAACACCGTGGTAGGCAGCGTCGCAAAGACTTTCCTCCGCAAAGGTTACCGCGTAATCGGCCTGCACGAGGGCTACACGGGGCTCTTCAACCCGTCGCCCCGCATGGTGGACATCGACTACCCCATGGCCGACGGCATCTTCAACCAGGGAGGTTCGTTCCTGCAGATGAGCCGTTTCAAGCCCAAGGATTCGGATTTCGAAAACAACTTCAACCTCAAGTTCTTCACCGACAACAACGTCAAGCTGCTCGTGACGGTCGGCGGCGACGACACGGCATCGACCGCGAACCGCATCGCCAAGTTCCTGGAGGCCAAGAAATACCCCATCGCAAACATCCACGTGCCCAAGACCATCGACAACGACCTGCCGCTGCCCAAAGGCACGCCGACGTTCGGTTACGAGTCGGCCAAGGACAAGGGTGCCGTCATCGCACGCGCCGTCTACGTGGACGCCCGCACGAGCGGCAACTGGTTCGTACTGGCTGCCATGGGCCGCAGCGCCGGCCACCTGGCATTCGGCATCGGCGAGGCCTGCCACTACCCGATGATCGTCATCCCCGAGATGTTCGACAAGACGGAAATCACGGTCGAAAAAATCGTGAACCTCGTCATCTCGTCGATCATCAAGCGTAAGATCATGGGCATGGACTACGGCGCCGCCGTCATCTCGGAAGGCGTATTCCACGCACTGAGCGACGAGGAGATCCGCAAGAGCGGCATCCATTTCACCTATGACGAGCACGGGCACCCCGAGCTGGGCAAGGTCTCGAAGGCGCACATCTTCAACGAGATGATTGAGAAAAAGCTCAAGGAGATCGGTCTCAAGGTCAAGAGCCGCCCCGTGGAGCTGGGTTACGAGATCCGTTGCCAGACCCCGATCGCATACGACCTGACGTACTGCTCGGAACTGGGTATCGGCGTTCACAAGCTCTTTGCCGAGGGCAAGACCGGATGCATGGTCTACGTGGATTCGGAAGGCAACGTCAACCCGCTCTACCTGAAAGACCTGCAGGATCCGACGACGGGCAAGATACCGCCCCGTCTGGTGGACATCAAGTCGGATAAGTTCTCGTCGGTGGTGGACAACATCATCAACGCCATCACGCCTGCGGACTACGAGGCTGCGAAGCAGTATGTCTCAAACCCCGAGGAATACGACTTCCACAAGATCCTGAACTGGAAATAATCCCGCGCAGGGACATTTTGAAAATCCCCGGAGGCTACCGCCTCCGGGGATTTTGCTTTGCAGCAGGCAGCGGGAAGCGGGAGGAGAAGCGGCAGCGGGAAGCGGAAACCGGCAGGCTATTTATCGGTTCCGATCCAAGTCCATTTATGCCAGATATATTCCAGCGGCCCCTGTTTGTGCCTCCCCAGCCACCATTTGCAGAACCGCACCTGCAGCAGGAACACCAGAATCCCGACCAACAGGCTGGCCGTATATCCGCACCGAGGGGCAAGGTAGAGGCCGAACGGGAAATAGACGAAGGCCCCGATAACGGACTGGGATATATAATTGGTAAGGCTCATCCTGCCGTAGAAGCGCAGGCCGGCAACGGCGGCACTGAACTTCCTGCGTTGGTAAAGCAGGATGAACGAAGCGACCAAGACCAGCGTAAAAGCCAGCTTCTGCCACATGTCGAGCGCCGTTCCGGCTGTCTGCCCGACGACTGCACCGTTGTCCGTGACAAGCTCCTTGAGCGTATACAAAGGGGCGAAGGCAATGGCGGAGACGATCAGCGTTTTCACCCAGAAGCGGAGATTCTTTTCGGTGGCGGCGAACAACTGTTTCCTGCCGATATAGAAACCCAGCAGGAACAACCCGGCGGTCTGGACGAAACGCCCGGCGTTTACCGCCCACAACAGGCTGGCCTTCTGCCCCAAGGTGACATTGCCCAGGATGAAATCCCCAAAATTCCCGGCTTTCGTGTATTCGGCCACTCGGGCATACATTTCACCGACCCCCAGGTCGGGCAACCGGTGGGCCGGATTCAGCAGGGCGGCTATGCAGTGGTACCATTCGACAGGCTGCAACAGGAAAACGACGGCGGCGGCGAGGATAGCCCCGTCGCCCCAGTTGCGCGTAAAAAACAGGACGAGTCCCGCAACGACGAACAGCAGCAGAACATCCCCGGCCGGGAAAAAAGCCGCGTTCAGGGTCGCGAAACCGGCCAGCAGCACCAGCCGCCACAGGAAACGATAGCCGAAGTCCCCGCCCCGCCGCTTCAGGTTGTCGCTTTGAATGTAGAACGTGAATCCGAACAGGAGGGCGAAAATCGCGTAGGCCTTTCCGGCAAACAGGGTAAAGACGACGTTGAAGACCCCCTGATCCAATGCATTCAGCCAGCCCGGGGAATCGGCAGGATAGACCGGGAAGATAAAATGTTCCAGGTTGTGAACCAGGAGAATAGCCATAACGGCAAAACCCCGTAAAGCATCCACGGCCTCTATGCGCGGGTGCTTGCCGATGAGTTGTTCCGATGAATTATTCATATATTATTTACAATTTGTCCGAGCCTTTTGTGCCGCGGGAGAAAGCGCGTCAGAAAAGCGTCGGTTCGGTCAGCGCGACTCCGGCACGCAGCGGGTGGAGGTTCACGAATTCCAAGCCCCGGCGCAGGGCGCGGGAAACCGTATGGCGCGTGCCGCCGGGCGAACCGTCGTACCAGGCGACGAGCAGCGAGGCATGGTCGACGAGGTAGTTGTTGCGCACGGCATAGCACCCCGCATGGTAGACCGGTGACAGAACGACGGCATCGTCGGCCGAAGCCATCGCAGCGCGGTAACGGGCGCGGTCGGCATGGGAGAAGCGCGCCTCCTGCCCGCCGAAGGGCACTACGGCGACGAGCCGCAGCCCGGGGAGGGAACCGCGCAGTTCGAGCACCGCCTCGGCGGCGGCCAGGTCGAAGCCTACGGCCATGCCGCAGAGGAACGTCCTGAAACCATGGGCATGAAGCCCGCGGATGGCGGCGGCAAGCGCGGCGGCGGCCTCGCCGCAATAGGTACGGTGGCCGGTGAAGGCCACGGTTGTGCAGGGATCGGGGATCATGTTCCCAAAGGTAACAATTTGGCGCGGACTTTGCAACTCGAAAGGCTGAATCAAATAAACACCAACAGCTATGAAAAACACAGGAATCGTCATCGCATCGCTCGTGGGCGGCATGATTATCGGATCGGCCCTCACGATGCTCTTCACGCCCCAGTCGGGTGCGGAACTCCGCAAACAAATCAAAGACCTGATCGGCGACGAAGTCGACAAGGTACGCGAAAAAGTGGACGAAGTGCGCGGCAAGGTCGAGGAGGCCCGCTGCAAATGCGAGGAAAAGTAAACATCGCCTGAATGACGTCTCATGGGGATGGATAACAGAAAAACTTCGGGCGGCTCCTTCGTCGCGGCGCTGGTCTTCTTCGTGATGACGGCCTCGATCGCCATCTTCCTGCTGCTTACGGCACTGGTCGTATGGCTGTCGGAGGTGACGGGCTCCTTCATCCTTTCGTCGCTCATCGTCGGGGGATTCTTCGCCGTGCTCGCAGCAGTGATCTACCTGCTCGCCATACGCGAGGGCGTGGAGCGCATCCGCGACCAGGTCGAAACGGTCTACGACGTGGCACGTGCCGCAAAGGAGGGATACAAGTGGCTCACAGACAAGTTTTTACTGTTTATGAAGCTGCGCGAAATGCGCAAATGAAAAGGGCGGCACTGCAACGTGCCGCCCTTTTCGCATATGGTGCAATACCTAATACTATTTGCCGAAATAACGCTTGTAGAGGCCTTCGAAACCTTTGCCGTGGCGGGCTTCGTCCTTGGCCATTTCATGTACGGTGTCGTGCACGGCGTCGAGGTTCTGCTCCTTGGCCATGCGGGCCAGGCGCATTTTGTCCTCGCAGGCGCCGCTCTCGGCGTTCATGCGCTTGTAGAGGTTGGTCTTGGTGTCCCAGACCACCTCACCGATCAGTTCGGCGAACTTCGAGGCGTGCTCGGCCTCTTCCCATGCGTAACGCTTGTATGCCTCGGCGATCTCGGGATACCCTTCGCGGTCGGCCTGGCGGCTCATCGCAAGGTACATGCCCACCTCGGTGCACTCGCCCATAAAGTGGTTCTGGAGACCTTCCCAAAGCTCCTTGCTGGCGCCCTTGCCATCACCAATGACATGCTCGGTCACAAATTCGAGGTTGCCCTCCTGCTCCATGACCTCGACGAATTTCTCCTTGCCAACTTTACACATCGGGCACTGGTCGGGTGCCTCGGGGCCTTCGTGAATGTAACCGCATACGGTACAACGCCATTTCTTTGCCATAATCGTAATAATGTTTGAGTGTTAGTTTTTCTGTTTGTGCAGTGCAAAGGTAACGATTAGGCACAAAATCCGGATAAAATCCCGATTGTCTTTTTTTATAGGGCGATAAGCAACGCTTATAGCGGATGCGATATTCCCGCACGCGCAGAAGCGGGGACGGCGGGGAGGAACGGCAGAGGAAGGACAGCAGAAAAAGAAACAGCAGCGAAAAGAAAGCAGGAAGAGAGGATATGGCGGGACGGGAACGACAAAGAGGGGAAATGATGGGGAAGGACGGCGGAGAGGGCAGGACGCCCTACCCTCTCCGGTCGATAACCTCTTCGATATAGGGCACGTCGGTGGAATCCTTCACCAGCACGCGCTTGTCGCTGTCCAGCAGGTAGAGCGACGGAATGGCCGTCAGGTCGTAGGTGCCGTTTTCGCGGACGAGGCAGCCGGCATCGTAGGCGTTGATCCAGCTCGCGGGGATATGGTCGCGGTAGTTCCGCCACTCGGTGAGGTCTTCGTCGGGATAAAGCGCCAGTATTTTGAGGCGGCCGCGCTCGATCATCTCCGAAAGCATGGGCGAGCCGGAGATCTGCTCGCGCAGCTGCTTGCACATCCCACAGCCGGGGTTGTTGATGAACAGCAGCGTATATTCGGCCTTCACGCCGTAGAGCGTACCCGTGGCGCCTGAGGCGAGCGTATAGCGGAAATCGTTGGCACGCTGCCCGAGGCGGTTCTGCGACGCCATAGCGAGGTCGTAGGCCGGCCCGATGCGTTCGTATTCGTCGTAGTAGGGGCTCGCCAGCACGGCCTGCATCACAGGGATATAGAATTCGTCGTTGCGCAGCGGGGAATTGGGGTCGTGGATCACCTGTTGGGCGAGCATCGTGAAGTAGTCGAGCATCGGGCGCGAGGCGGAGGCGCGGCGCATGAGCGAATCCATCGGCGCGGCGTCGGCCGGACGGTCGGAGATCAGGGCCACCCACCGGGCATAGGCCTCGACCATTTGCGCGGTATCGGCCTCGCGGACGAACAGGGTATCGGCGAAATCGAAGCGATCCCAATAGTGCCAGCGCAGGTAGTCGCGCTGCTCCTGGGGCGAGAGGCGCGCCGGCGCGATCGCCGGGAGGAACACACGGGGCTGCGACACGCAGGCCGTCTGCTGCGGCCGAGAACGGCGTCCGCCGCAGGAAGCGGCGAAGAGGGCCAGGGCCAGGATTAGCGCGATACGGTACATAGGCGTAAAGTTTATGTGCAAATATAGTTTTTTTCGGCAATACGGCCGCTATCGCCCGGGCAAAAAGAGCCTGTACGGCAGATTTGCACGGTAGTTGCAACCTCAATGAGCGTTAAAACCAATTTCAATCAAACCGAATTATGGATGTAAAGAAAACTACCACAAGCACAGGGTTCAAACTGAGTGTCATGACACTCGCGATTATGAACGTGACTGCCGTAGTAAGTCTGCGCGGCCTCCCCGCCGAGGCCGTCTACGGACTTTCATCGGCATTCTACTATCTGTTTGCCGCCATCGTCTTTCTCATCCCGACGGCCATGGTCGCCGCGGAGCTGGCCGCGATGTTCTCCACCAAACAGGGCGGTGTATTCCGCTGGGTCGGCGAGGCGTACGGCGCCCGCACGGGGTTCCTGGCCATCTGGCTGCAATGGATCGAGTCGACGATCTGGTACCCCACCGTACTGACGTTCGGTGCCGTGTCGATCGCCTTCATCGGCATGAACGACGCGCACGACGCGACGCTGGCCTCGAACAAGGTCTTCACGCTCTGCATGGTGCTGGCAATCTACTGGATCGCCACCTTCATCGCACTCAAGGGCCTGGGATGGGTCGGCAAGATCAGCAAATGGGGCGGTATGATCGGTACGATCATTCCCGCAGGCCTGCTGATCCTGCTGGGCATCATCTACATTTCGACCGGCGGACACAACCACATGGACATGTCGCAGGGTTTCTTCCCCGACCTGTCGAAATTCGACAACCTGGTGCTGGCCAGCAGTATCTTCCTGTTCTATGCGGGTATGGAGATGATGGGTATACACGTCATGGACGTGAAGAACCCGTCGCGGAACTACCCCAAGGCCATCATCATCGGTTCGCTCGTAACGGTCTGCATCTTCGTGCTGGGTACTTTCTCGCTGGGCTTCATCATCCCGGCCAAGGACATCAGCCTCACGCAGTCGCTGCTGGTGGGCTTCGACAACTATTTCCACTACCTGCACATGTCGTGGGCGGGCCCGATCATCGCCATCGCCCTGATGTTCGGTGTGCTAGCCGGCGTGCTGACCTGGGTGGCCGGCCCCTCGAAGGGTATCTTCGCCGTGGGTAAGGCGGGTTACCTGCCCCCGTTCTTCCAGAAGACCAACAAGAACGGCGTACAGAAGAATATCCTGCTCATTCAGGGCTGCGTCGTGACGCTGCTGGCGCTGCTGTTCGTGGTGATGCCCTCGGTGCAGTCGTTCTACCAGATACTTTCGCAGCTGACCGTACTGCTGTACCTGATCATGTACATGCTGATGTTCTCGGCGGCGATCGTGCTGCGCTACAAGATGAAGAACACCGACCGCCCGTTCCGCCTGGGCAAGGGCAACGGCCTGATGTGGTTCCTGGGCTGTCTGGGTTTCTGCGGAGCCCTGCTGGCCTTCGTCCTGAGCTTCGTACCGCCCAGCCAGATCTCGACCGGCAGCAACACCGTTTGGTTCTCGGTGCTCATCATCGGTTGCGTGGTAGTCGTGGGCGCCCCGTTCGTGATCTACGCCATGCGCAAACCGTCGTGGAAAGACCCCGAGGCCGCGGCCGACTTCGCCCCGTTCCACTGGGAGCAGCAGCCCGTCGTAGCGGCTCCGGTACATACCAACGCTCCCGAACCGATGGCGAAACCTTCGGATACGGAACTTCACAACAAATAAATCGGTAAATACATCAGACAATGATCCAGAAAATCGACAACGCAACGGTTCGCGAGGCCGTACAGCAGGCCTACGAGCGCTGCAAGAACGAAACGGGCGGCAAGAACGCCGACTATATCCCCTACCTGGCCAACGTACCGTCGACCCTCTTCGGCATCGCGGCCTGCCTGCCCGACGGGGAGGTGATCGCCGTGGGCGACACCGATTACAAATTCGGCATCGAATCGGTATCGAAAGTCCCGACGGCCATCCTGGCGATGAACCAGTACAGCGCACAGGAGGTGCTGACGAAGATCGGCGCCGATGCGACGGGGCTGCCTTTCAATTCGATCATGGCGATCCTGCTCGAAAACGACCATCCCTCGACGCCGCTGGTGAACGCCGGGGCGATCAGCGCCTGCTCGATGGTGCAGCCCGTAGGCGACAGCGACGGCAAATGGAAGGCGATCACGGGCTTCATCGAAGGGCTCGCAGGCTCGCAGGTCGAGGTGATCGACGAGTTGTACAAGTCGGAGACGGCGACCAACTTCAACAACAAGTCGATCGCATGGCTGCTGAAGAATTACAACCGCATCTACGACGACCCGGACATGGCGCTGGACATCTACACGCGCCAGTGTTCGATCGGCGTGACGGCCAAGCAGCTCGCCACGATGGCGGCGACGATCGCCAACGGAGGCAAGAACCCCGTGACCAAACAACAGGTCTTCAAGCCCGAGCTGTCGCCCAAAATCGCCTCGATGATGGCGACCGTGGGTTTCTACGAGCACACGGGCGACTGGCTCTTCACGACGGGGCTCCCGGCCAAGACGGGCGTGGGCGGCGGCATCATGGGCGTCGTCCCGGGCGTGATGGGCGTAGCAGCCTTCGCGCCGCCGCTCGACGAGGCCGGCAACTCGGTCAAGGCGCAGAAGGCGCTGGCCTACATCGCCGGGCACCTCAACCTCAATATTTTCGGCACCACGCGCTGCGTGATGGCCGAAAAGGAAGCTGCGCAGGCGTAGGCCTGCAACGGCAACTGGGCAAAAGGCCTGCGCATGACGTGCGCAGGCCTTTTCCATTGCGGGATGCACCGGGAGGCAAAAACAGGGGGGGGGCGAAAAAAACAGGTACGGCCGGACGAACAATAGTGACGCTGTTCAGGGGGAGAAGAATTCATCGCCCGAACCGTACCCGGAGGCGGCGTATGGCCTGCGGCCTGCGAAAAAAAGCAAGGGCGCAGGTGCAAACTCCCGTTAACAGGCCTTCCGAGCCTTGCATGGTAGTTGCCCTTACGCCCGAGCCCGCCCCGGCACGAGGCCGGGACATAGCAAGGGTTTCAGACAATATTTACACCACGCATAAACCTGTCATAGCAACAGTCGGAAGTTTGTTAACGGCGTAAAGGTTGTCTTAACCTTATGGTATGTCGTTACGGCGATGCCGTATTGTTCTGCAAAGTTAGCATAATTTCTGTATTCTGAATTTTACTGGTACAAATATAAGTAAATTACTTAATACTTAAACATGTTTAAGTGCAAAAAATCGACTTATTCCATTTTTTTGTAAAATGGAACGGAAAAAACAACGCCGCGACGAAGAATTGCTTCAAAAAATCATTCTGCGGGTGAAGGAACTAAGGCACATGCACAACCACCAATCGCAGGAGCAGTTGGCCGAAGCGACCGAGTTGGGAATCGCACAACTCGAATCCGGCAAGAATTTCCCGAATCTGACGACTATTTCGATTATTTGCAAGTTTTACAATATTACCCTCGACGAATTTTTCGCCCCGCTCCATTACCCGCCGAAAGAAAAATAAACCCCTCGGGGGCTTCGGCGGCGGCTATCGCCGGGGCAAACCCGATAAGCGGCAAACAAATAACCGGCAAACAGATAACCGAAAAACAGATAAACAGCAATCAAGAACCGGCGGCAACAATCGGCAACGGACAACGTACAAAAAAAAAGGTTCCGCTTTTGCGGAACCTTTTTACATACTGAAATACGGCACCTTACTCCGCCTCTTCGGCAACGGCGCGGAACAGCGCGACGTCTTCGAGCGTGGAGTTCATGACGTAGGTATAGGCCTCCGAGATCTTACCCTCGGCAAGTTTGCAGAAAATTTTCGCCGAATCGACATACTCCTCCGACTCGCCGGCCTGACGGGCCAGCAGGTAGGTGATGATGATATGGCCGGCGGTCTCGACCAGACGGCGTGCGTGGAAATCCTTGAAGCCGCAAAGTTCCTTGTCCCCGGCTTCGACATGGGCGGTCATTTCCGAGAACTTCGCGGTCAGCTCCTTCAGCTTCGCAACGACGGGCTGCATGGGCTGGTTGTATTCGGCGGCAGCGTAACGCTCGATCTGCTCCATGAAGGTGCCCTTGGTCACGGCGTTGATCGCCGCCACGACCTGCAGCTGCGAAGTACCCTCGTAGATATTCATGATACGTGCGTCGCGGTAGAGGCGCTCGCAGGGATAGTCCTTCATGAAGCCCGAGCCGCCGTGGATCTGGATGGCGTCGTAGGCCTGCTGGTTGGCGTACTCCGACGAGAAGAGCTTGACGAGCGGCGTGAAGCCGTCGGCCAGGCGGTTGTAGAACTTCATCTCCTGACGCTCATCACCTTCGAGCGGACGCTCGTGCGCGATATGGCCGTACTGCTTGTAGACCTCGACGAAGCGCGTCGTCTCGTACAACAGCGCACGGACACCCTGCAACTTGGCCTTCATGTTGGAGAGCATCTCCGCAACGGCCGCGAAGCGGATGATCGGCTTGCCGAACTGCTCACGCTCCTGGGCGTATTTCAGCGCCTCGCGGTAGGCGGCTTCGCACAAGCCCACCGACTGCGCACCGATACCCAGGCGGGCGGCGTTCATCAGCGACATCACGTATTTGATAAGGCCCATCTTGCGGTCGCCGACCAGCTGCGCGGGGGCGTTGGTGAAGACCAGCTCGCACGTCGGAGAGCCCTTGATACCCATTTTGTTCTCGATACGGCGTACCTTCACGCCGCCGTCGCGCTTGTCATAGACGAGCATCGACAGTCCGCGGGCGTCGGTGGTACCCTCTTCGGTACGCGCCAGCACGAGCGAAACGTCACCGTCGCCGTTGGTGATGAAGCGCTTGACGCCGTTCAGCAGCCAGGTCTGCTTCTCCTCGGACCACGTAGCCTTGAGCATCACGGCGCCCAGGTCGGAACCCGCATCCGGCTCGGTAAGATCCATGGCGCAAGTAGCACCCGCGGAAACCCACGGCAGGTATTTGGCCTTGAGCTCCTCCGAGGCGAACTCGTTGAGCGTCTCGGCACAGTCCTGCAAACCCCAGATGTTCTCGAAGCCGGCATCGGCGCGGGCGACCATCTCGTTGGCCATCACGAAGCAGACCAGCGGGAAATTCAGGCCGTCGTACTTGCGGGGCAGCGTAAGGCCGCTCAGGCCCGCGTCGACGATGGCCTTCATGTTCTGAACCGTGCCCGCAGCGTACTCCACGTGGTCGTTCACGACGCGGGGGCCTTCGTGATCCACGCCCTCGGCATTCGGAGCGATGACCTCGCCGCAGACTTCACCGGCGATCTCCAGCACGCGGCGGTAGGAGTCCATGGCGTCTTCGAAATCCTGCGGCGCGAAATCGTAGAGGTCTTTCTCGGCGAAGCCGCGCTCTTTCAGCTCCACGATCTTGCGCATCATCGGATGCTGGAGGTGGAACTGCAAATCCTTATTGTCTGAAAAGAAATTAGCCATTACTTCGAATTTTGTTTGTAGTACTTAATCATCTTGGGGATCACCTCGTTGACGTCGCCCGTGATGGCGTAGTCGGCAATCTTGTTGATCGGGGCTTCGGGGTCGGTGTTGATCGAAATGACCATGGCCGAGCCGTCCATGCCGGCCGTATGCTGGATCTGCCCCGAGATACCGCAGGCGATGTAGAGTTTGGGGCGTACCGTCACACCGGTCTGACCCACCTGGCGCGCATGGTCTGCGAACCCGGCGTCGACGGCTGCGCGGCTCGCGCCCACCTCGGCACCCAGCACGTCGGCCAGCTCGAATACCAGGTCGAAGTTCTCCTTCGAACCCATGCCGTAGCCGCCCGCGACGATGACGCCGGCACCCTTGATGTCGATCTTGCTCTCGGCAATCTCACGGTCGATGATCTTCACCGCGAGGTCTGCGTCCTTCACGAATTTCTGCCACTGGATCTTCTTCACCTCGCCGGCACCCGGCTTGGCGGCATATTCGCGGCGCATGACGCCTTCGCGGACGGTGGCCATCTGCGGACGGTTGTCGGGGTTGACGATCGTGGCGATGATGTTGCCGCCGAAGGCGGGGCGGATCTGGTAGAGCAGGTCTTTGTACTCCCTGCCGCTCTTGGCGTCTTTGTGGTCGCCGATCACCAGCTGCGTACAGTCGGCCGTAAGGCCGCTGTAAAGCGCCGACGACACGCGCGGCGCGAAATCGCGGCCGTTGCACGTCGCGCCGAACAGCACGATCTGGGGTTTCTCCTGCTCGATCAGGCCGCACATGACGGCCGTATGGGGCAGCGTACGGAACGGTGCGAACACCTTGTCGTCGGCGATCCATACGGTATCGGCGCCGTATTTGGCGAGCTCGTGCTCGATGCCGGCGAGGTTCTCGCCCAGCACCACGGCTTCGAGTTTCACGCCCAGCGTCGTGGCCAGTTCGCGGCCCTTGGTCATCAGTTCGAGGCACACCTCGGCGGCCTTGCCGCCCTCGTTCTCGATATATACGAATATGTTGTTCATCTCCTATGCACGTATTAACCGAGCGTGTGGCTCGCGATAAGTTCGACCATCAGTGAATTGATATCCTCGTCGGCAGCGGTGAGCTTCTTGGCCTCCTTGGCCTGGAAAACCACGTTCTCGATCTTCTTGACCTTCGTGGGCGAACCCTGAAGGCCGAGCTGCTGCGGGTCGGGATCGACGTCGGCGGCAGCCCACTCGACGATCTGCAGGTAGGGCTTGGCGGCGGCGCGCCGTGCGGCTTCCGATTCGGGCGCCGCGGCGATTTCAGACCCCGAGAGGGCGAATTTGTAGGTCATCACGCGCTTGGCGTTGCGCGGACGGCACTCGGGAGCCGAGGCGTTGACCGTAATGACAGCCGGGACGGGGCACTCGACGACTTCGGTGCCGCAGTTCAGGCGGCGCCGGATAACCAGCGTGCTGTCCTTGATGTTGAGGATCTCTTCGGCATAGGTAACCTGCGGCAGGCCGAGTTTCTCAGCCACCTGGGGGCCGACCTGCGCCGTATCGCCGTCGATGGCCTGGCGGCCGGCGAAAATGATGTCGGGGCGGATCTTTTTCAGGGCGCACGACAAGGCGTACGACGTGGCGAGCGTGTCCGAACCGGCGAATTCGCGGCCGGAGAGCAGGTAACCGCCGTCGGCGCCGCGGAACATCGCGTCGCGGATGATGTCGGCGGCACGCTGGGGCCCCATCGTCAGGATATGAACCGTCGAAGCGTCGGTGCGGTCTTTAAGCGCGAGCGCCATTTCGAGCGCATTGAGATCTTCGGGATTGAAGATGGCCGGCAGCGCCGCGCGATTGACCGTCCCTTCGGGGGTCATCGCATCCTTACCCACGTTGCGGGTATCGGGCACCTGCTTTGCCAATACAACAATTTTCAGCTGTTTTTTCATAGTAGGTATTTATGGTTAATAGCTATCTTACGATGGTTTCGCCGCGGTCGGGGCCGACGGAGATGATCTTCACCGGAACACCCGTCTCGCGTTCGATGAACTCGACATAGGCCTTGAACTCCGCGGGGAAGTCCTCGTAGCGGGTGAAGGCGCGCAGGTCGCATTTCCACCCCGGGAACTCGCGGTAGACGGGTTTCAGGTCGTCGCCGACCTCATAGGGGAAATACGACGTACGTTTGCCGCCGACCTCGTATTCGGTGGCGACGCGGATGGTCTCGAAATCGTTCATGACGTCGGACTTCATCATGATGAGCTGCGTCACGCCGTTAATCATGATCGAATACCTGAGCGCCACCATGTCGAGCCATCCGCAACGGCGCTCGCGCCCCGTGACGGCTCCGTACTCATGACCGATGTCGCGCAGCCGGGCACCCGTCTGGTCGAACAGCTCCGTGGGGAACGGGCCGCTGCCGACGCGTGTGCAGTAGGCCTTGAAGATTCCGTAGACCTCGCCGATGCGGTTCGGGGCGATGCCCAGCCCGATGCAGGCGCCGGCGCAGACGGTATTCGACGAGGTAACGAACGGATAGGAACCGAAATCCACGTCGAGCAGCGTACCCTGGGCGCCTTCGGCCAGGATGCTCTTGTCCGCGGCGAGGCACTCGTTGACGAAATACTCGCTGTCGATGATGTTGAAACGACGCAGGTACTCGACCGCCGCAAACCACTTCTGTTCCAACTCGGTGATGTCGTACTCGTAGGCCAGGCCGCGCAGGATCTTCTCGTGGCGAGCCTTGGCGCGGGCGTATATCTTTTCGAAATCGGCGCTCAGCACATCGCCCACGCGCATGCCGTTGCGGCTGACCTTGTCGGTATAGGTCGGGCCGATGCCCTTGCCGGTGGTGCCGATCCTGGCACTGCCCTTGGCCGCCTCGTACGCAGCGTCGAGGATGCGGTGCGTGGGCAGGATCAGGTGGGCCTTCTTCGAAATGCAGAGCTGCTTGGTGAGGTCGTGGCCGCTGGCCGCGAGCGCTTCGGCCTCTTCACGGAAAAGGACGGCGTCGATCACCACACCGTTACCGATGATATTGGTCTTACCGCCCTGGAATATGCCCGAAGGGATCGAGCGGAGCACGTATTTCTCGCCGTTGAATTCCAATGTATGACCGGCATTGGGGCCGCCCTGGAAGCGGGCTACGACCTGGTAGCCAGGCGTCAGCACATCCACAACTTTTCCCTTGCCCTCGTCACCCCATTGCAGGCCGAGGATAACGTCAACTTTTTTCATTGTATCCGGTAATATTTATGGCGCAAAAGACATTTTTTGCACCCAAAGGTAAGAATTATTATCCGAAATACCCAACCCGCGGCGGCGACTTTTCAACAATGTATCAGAAATAAGCGTACCGGAAACCCGCCGCGGAAGGCAAATGACAGTGCCGGGGGGGGGCAGCAGCAAACAACGCAGCAACCGACAGGAAGCGATGCGGGCAGGTGACGGGAAGCGACGCGGGCAGTCAGCGGAAAACGATGCGGGGGGGGGCGGTCAGCGGACGACCACCTCGGTCGGCCCGTTGCGGTCGACGCCCTGCGAAGCGAGGCAATAGACGGTCGTAAGGAAAGGGTTGTCGCGCGTGTCGGCCTGCAACTGCCCCGAGCAGGGGGTCAGGTCGAGCGTCACCAGCAGGTTGCCGCGGCAATCGAGCGAGCGCAGGGAAGAGTTGGATTTCAGGTCGAGGCGTGCGAGCAGGTTCCCGGCACAATCGAGCACCGCCAGCCCGCGCAGGCCGTCGATGTCGAGCGACGTGATTTCGTTGTCGCCGCAATCGAGCTTTTGCAGGTCGGGGCATTTGCGCAGGTCGAGCCGCGTGAGATTATTGCCGCTGCAATCGAGCTCGCGCAGGCGGGAAAACTCGCCGATCTCCCACATCGCGGAGATGTTGCGGCCGGAGCAATCCATCGCCAGGACGCGCTGCGCCTCGTAGCGCGAAATGCGTCCGTCGTGATCCAAATCGAACATTCCGAGACAGAATTGCTCGAAGGCGGGGTCTGTGAATGTAATATAAATACGCTTGTTCTTATCATCCTGCTCGTTCTCAGCAAGGCCGCAGGCCGTGAACAGCAACAGAGCGAGGGCAGGGATAAAGCGCAGCATGGCCGGATCAGATATTCACGTCGTCGTCGGAGTCGCCGCCGCCGTCATCGGAATTGGCGTCGTCCTGGATTTCGTCGGCGCCCTTGATTTCGTCGTCGTAGTAATCCTTGTCGTCCTCCTCCTGCGCATTGTCGTCGATCTTCACGTCGATCTTCACCATATAGGCGATCTCGTCGGTATCGAAAGGCACGGCATAGAAAAAATCGCCGTTGGGTTTGTCCACGCGCATCATCGCTTCGGTGAACCCCAGCGGGTATTTTTCCTTTACGGCATCCTGCAGTTCGGGAGTCAGGTTGTGAAAGCTCGTTACGATATGTTTCTTCGTCGTATTCTGTTTAGCCATAGTAATGCTTGGAAATTTTCTGCAATTATAAGCAAAATTTACATATCGCACCACATCCGTAATTTTTTTTTGCATTTTTTTTGAATTTGCAGGATGTTATAAACAAAATACGTACCTTTACGCAGGTTATACTTATATTATGATACGCGAGAAAATCGAAGAGCTGCGGCGGCAGCTCGAGTACCATAACTTCAGATATTACGTCGAAAACGCCCCTGAGATCTCCGACTTCGAATTCGACACGATGATGCGCGAATTGCAGGATCTGGAACGGGCGCACCCCGAACTGTCCGACCCCAATTCGCCCTCGGTGCGTGTCGGAAGCGACATCACGTCGGAGTTCCGGAGCGTAAAGCACCGGTTCCCGATGCTTTCGCTCGGCAACACCTATTCGCTCGACGAACTGCATGAATTCATCGCCCGCATCGAAAAGGAGGCCGGGCCGACGGAGTTCGTCTGCGAACTGAAATTCGACGGCACGGCCATATCGCTCACCTACGAGGACGGGCGGCTACTGCGTGCCGTGACGCGCGGCGACGGCACGCAGGGCGACGACGTGACGGCCAACGTACGTACGGTGCGCACGGTTCCCCTGCGCCTGAGGGGCGACGACTGGCCGCCCTACTTCGAAATACGGGGCGAGATCCTGATGCCCTACGCCTCGTTCGACAAAATCAACGCCGAGCGCGAGGCGGCCGGGGAGACGCTCTTCGCAAACCCGCGCAACGCCGCGGCGGGGACGCTCAAGCAGCAGGCGTCGTCGGTGGTCGCACGCCGCGGCCTGGACTGCACGCTCTACCAGTTGGCGGGCGACGACCTGCCCTTCACGAACCACTGGGAAAGCCTGCAGAAAGCCCGCGAGTGGGGATTCAAAGTCTCGGACGCGGCGCGCATATGCCGCACTGCGGAGCAGATCGACGCCTACATCGCCCACTGGGACGAGGGGCGCCATGCCCTGCCCTTCCCGACCGACGGCGTGGTGATCAAGGTCAACGACTTCGCCGTAAGGCGGCAGCTGGGATTCACGGCCAAGGCCCCGAAATGGGCCGTGGCCTACAAGTTCAAGGCCGAGCAGGCGCTCACGCGGCTGGACAGCGTGTCGTTCCAGGTGGGACGCACGGGAGCCATAACGCCTGTGGCGAACCTCGAACCGGTGCTGCTGGCCGGGACGACCGTGCGGCGTGCGACGCTGCACAACGCCGAGCAGATGGCCCTGCTGGACATCCGCCCGGGCGACATGGTATACGTCGAGAAGGGCGGCGAGATCATCCCCAAGATCACGGGGGTAGACCTCTCGCAGCGGCCTGCGGACAGCAAACCGTTCGAATACATCACCGTATGCCCCGAATGCGGCACGCCGCTGGTGCGCTACGAGGGCGAGGCGAAGCACTACTGCCCCAACCAGGGGGGATGCCCGCCGCAGATCGTCGGGCGCATCATCCATTTCATCCGCCGCAAGGCGATGGACATCGAGGGGCTGGGCGAGGAGACCGTGGAACTGCTCTATGAGAACGGGCTGGTGCACGACGTGGCCGACCTCTACGACCTGAAGGCCGGACAGCTGGCGGAATTGCCGCGGCTGGGCGAAAAGTCGGCCGACAACATCATACGCAGCATCCGCGGATCGGTCGAGGTGCCGTTCCGCCGCGTGCTGTTCGGGCTCGGCATCCGCTTCGTGGGCGAAACGACGGCCAAATACCTCGCGGAGCATTTCCGCTCGCTCGACGCCGTGATGCGGGCCACGCGCGAGGAGCTGACCCAGGCCGACGAGGTGGGCGGACGCATCGCCGACGCGATCATCGAGTATTTCGCCGACGAGCAGAACCACGCCATCATCCGCCGCCTGCGTGCCGCGGGGCTGAAGTTCGAGGAGGAGGCGCGGGAGCTGGCGTCGGAGTCGCTCGCAGGCCGCAGTTTCGTGGTGTCGGGCAAGTTCTCGCGCAGCCGCGACGAAATGAAGGAGCTGATCGAAATGCACGGGGGCAGGAACCTCGCGGCCGTATCGGCCAACGTCGATTACATCGTGGCGGGCGACAACATGGGCCCGGCGAAGCTCAGGAAAGCCGAGAAGCTGGGCGTGAAGATCATTTCCGAAGAGGAGTTCATCGCCATGGTCGGCGGGCAGGAAGCCCCGGCGGCAAACGGGACGGAAGCCGACGGCGCAACAACGGCAAATAACGGCGGCAGGAACAATGGCGCCCCGGCCGCGACGGAAAGCGGGGACGGCGAACCCGTCCAACAAGGCGAGTTGTTCTGAGCCCCGCGGAAAAGGAATACGCATAAAAAACTACATAATGCCAAACAGAATCATATGATACGACACAAGCTCTGCGGCGTGGGGGCCGCCATGATAACCCCCTTTACACCCGAAGGAAAAGTCGACTACCAGGCGCTGGCACGCATGATCGACTATGTGATCGAAGGCGGCGTGGACTACATCGTGGCGCTGGGCACCACGGCCGAGACGCCGACGCTCTACATGCCCGAGCGCGCCGTGATAGCCATGTTCATCACCAACCACATCGCGGGGCGCGTACCGCTGGTGATGGGCTGCGGCGGCAACTCGACGTCGGAGGTACTGGATCAGCTGCGCGAATTCGACCTGCGGGGCGCCGACGCCATCCTGAGCGTTACGCCCTACTACAACAAGCCCTCGCAGGAGGGGCTCTACCAGCATTTCCGCACCGTATCGGAGCACTCGCCGCTGCCGGTGATCCTCTACAACATCCCGGGACGCTCGGGCGTCAACATGACGGCCGAGACGACGCTGCGGCTGGCTCGCGAAATGAAGAACGTAATCGGCATCAAGGAGGCATCGGGCGACATCGAACAGATGCAGCACATCCTCGACCGGCGCCCCGAAGGGTTCATCGTGCTGTCGGGCGACGACGGCATGACGCTCGAACTGATGCGCCGCGGCGGCGACGGCGTGATCTCGGTGGCCGCGAACGCTTTTCCCAAGCGGTTCATGGAGTGTGTGAACTACGCCAAGGCCGGGGAGTTCGACCGTGCGGAAAAGGCATACGAATGCCTCGACGAAGCGGTGCACGCCCTGTTCGAAGAGGGCAACCCCGTGGGGGTGAAGTGCGCACTGGCCGAAATGGGCATAATCGGCCCGACGATGCGGCTGCCGCTCGTCGAAGGTTCGGGGGCGCTGCGCGAAAAGTTCCGCAAACTGATCGCGGAATACGATTTGCGCTGATTTGAGCGTTAGTGCCTAAAATACGAATATGAAAAATTTACTGCTGACATTGCTCCTGCTCCCGGCGCTGGCCGCGGCGAAAGTCCCCGTCGAGGAGGACATCGTCGCCAAGACGTCCGACCCCGATTCGCCGTTCTACTACACATCGCTGATGATGCGCTACAACGCGGGCGACGAGACGCTCACCGACGAGGATTACCACTACCTCTACTACGGCTACGCCCACCAGGAGAGCTACAAACCGATGGAGGCGAACCCCGACCTGGACAAGCTGCTGATGCTGGCATCGGGGCTCGACCCCGACAACCCGCTGGCCGAAACGCTCGACGCGATGCTCTACGTGGGCGAAGATGCGCTCGCCCGCGACCCGTTCAGCCCCAAGATCCTGAACCTGATGGCCTATGCCCACGGGGCGCTGGGCAACAAGCTGCAGGAGAAGATGTATTACAACAAGGTGAAGGGGGTGCTCCGCGCGATCGAGGATTCGGGGGATGCCCTCACGCAGAAGACCCCGCGCCATATCCTGATGTTCGACCATGCGCTCGACGTGATGGCATCGGAGGGTTACACCTACGGCAAGAGCCGCATCATCAGCCGTACGGTGGAATTCATCCCCTTCACGGCGCCCCGGATGGTCGGCGACAAGAAACGCAAAGGGCTCTATTACGACTTCGGCCGCGTATACTGGAACAAGCCCGAAGGATATACCTATAAACGTGACCGCACATGGCAATTCAACAACCTAAAACCCCGTACCTACAAATAATCCGGCGCACGCTGTGCCTGCTGCTGGCAGTGGCGCTGCTCGCCGGGTGCGAAGGGAAGTATGTAGATCGCCCGCGGCTGATCACGACGCAGAACGAAGTGGTATTGCGCAGCACGGCGGGTTCGGAAGCAACATTCACCGTCACGTCGAACGAACCGTGGTCGCTCACCACGGAGGGAAGCGGCTTCGACGTCTCCCCCACCCAAGGCGGCCGCGGGGAGACGACGGTAACGGTGAGGGCGCAGGACGACAATACGACGCCCCGGCGCAAGGCGCTGGGCAGCATGGCGCTGCGCCTGTCGTCGGGAAGGGCCGAGGCCACGGTCACCGTAGTGCAGAGCCCGACCGTCGCACCCCAGACGGTCGTCATGTACCTGCCGTGGTCGGGGAACCTGTACACGCATTTCCTCCAGAACATCGAGGACGTGAAGAAAGCCGTGGCAGGAAACATCCTGCATGACAGCCGCCTGCTGCTGTTCCTACAAACGAGCACGACGAAAGGTACGCTCAGTGAGCTGTACTACGACAACGGAGAGTGCCGCGAAACGGAACTGCGCACGTACGAAGACCTCGACGTGACGCAGGCCGAGACCATCACCGGGATTTTCGACTACATCAAGCAGACCGCACCCGCCGAACGCTATGGCATCACGATCGGGTCGCACGGCATGGCGTGGATCCCCGCATCGGGCTCGGGCCGGAGCGCTGCCGACGCGAAGGCCGGCACGGAACCGACGGCGACAACCGTCCCCGAGAAATGGCACTGGGAATACGTTTCGCCCGACGGGCAGTTCACCCGCTGGTTCGGCGACGGCGGTTCGCGGTGTACCAACACGACGACATTCGCCGAGGCGATAACGGCCGCAGGAATCCGGTTCGAATACATCCTCTTCGACGACTGTTTCATGTCGTCGATCGAGGTGGCGTACGACCTGCGCAAAATCACCAGGCACCTGATCGCCTCGCCCTGCGAGGTGATGGCCTACGGTTATCCTTACGACCTGGTGATGCCCTACCTGTTCACCGACGGCGGCACGGGATACGACCTGGACGGCGTATGCCGGAGTTTCTACGAATTCTACGAGCAATACGAGGCCCCGAACTATAACTGCGGGGCGATCGCCGTGACGGTATGCGACCAGGTGGATAAGATGGCAGAAGTCATGCGTCTCATCAACATGGCAGAAGTCATGCGTCTCATCAACAATGCATCGCCCGCGTATATCCCCGACCCGGAGAAACCGTTGCAGCAATATGAGTACCTCTACGCCCCGACGCGGTTCTACGACCTGGCGGATTACGTCTACCAACTGTGCGACGACACCGCCCTGCTAAAGGAATTCGACGAACAGCTCGCACGCACCGTCCCCGAACGCTACCGGCTGCATACGGAGTATTTCTATTCGGGCGGCAAGAGGCCGCTCACGACCTATTCGGGCATTTCGACCAGCGCGCCGAGCACGAGCGGGATCGTGGTGAACAATATCCAGCACACAGGCTGGTACAAGGCGACGCACTGACGCCCGGAGCGCGGGCAAGTGCGGGCAGGCGGCTTTTGCCCGGCGGCATGGCGGACAGGAGACGACGCGGACAAGAAACGACGGAGGACAAGAAACGGCGGAGGACAAGAAACGGCGGAGGCCGGGAGACAGCAAAGGCCGGGAGACAGCAGCCGGGAGACGGCGGCCGACGGGTGCAGCTGGCGTAGCGGCAACAGGCACGGCGGCAACAGGTACGGCCCGTCACCATACGCTCCCGCCGCGCGGGTGCCGTGGTTTTCCGGGCGCACCGGAATCGCCGCCATACCGCAGGAATGCGGGGACATCCCGCAACCACCCGGATATGCCGGGATTATCGCTGTTAAAACAGAAGGAGGCTCCCTCGACAGGAGCCTCCTTCTGATTGTACCCTCTTATCCCTCCGGGCAAAGACCGGATGCAGGGACTTATTCGTACTGGCCGGACTTGAGCCGTTCGACCTCCTCGCGGGAGAGGAAACGCCAAGCTCCGCGCTTGAGGTTCTTCTTGGTCAGGCCGGCATAGTAGACCCGGTCGAGCTTGGTGACCGTGTAGCCCAGGAATTCGAAAATACGGCGCACGATACGGTTGCGGCCGGAGTGTATCTCGATGCCGATCTCCTGTTTGTTCTCCTTGACATAGGAAATTTCGTCGGCGAAGATTTCGCCGTCTTCGAGCGTGATGCCCTCGGCGATGCGATCCATATCGGCACGCGCCAGGGGCTTGTCGAGCGTCACCTGGTAGATTTTCTTTTTCAGGTACGAGGGGTGCGTGAGCTGCTTCGTAAGGTCGCCGTCGTTGGTGAAAAGCAGCAACCCGAGGCTGTTCTTGTCCAGACGGCCTACGGGGTAGATGCGCTCCGTGCAGGCACCTTCGACCAGATCCATGACGGTCTTGCCGGCATGGGGGTCGTCGAGCGACGTAACATAACCCTTGGGCTTGTTGAGCACGAGGTAGACCTTCTTCTCGCCCTGCACGCGGCTGTCGTTGAATTTCACCTCGTCGGTGGGAAGCACCTTGGTGCCCAGCTGGGTGACGATCTGGCCGTTGACCGTGACCAGGCCCGCGGTGATGAAATCGTCGGCCTCGCGGCGCGAGCAGAGGCCCGACTGCGCGAGAAAACGGTTCAGGCGCATTTCGCCGACCTGCTTTTCGGGCGTGAATTTCGGGTAGGACGCCGGTTTGTCGTCGTGCTTCCTCGGCCCCGGCTTATAGGGTTTGTCGCCGAATTTACGGTCGCCGTATTTCTTATCCCCGAACTTGCGTTCGCCGTAGGCGGGCTTGTCACCGTACTGGCGGCGCGGTTTGTCGCCGTCGCGGTGCTCGTAACGGGGTTTATCGCCGGACTTACGCTCGCCGTAAGCCGGTTTGTCGCCGAACTGGCGGCGCGGTTTGTCGAATGCAGGGCGGTTGTCTGCCGTGAAATGGGGATTGTAGGAGGCCCGCTCACGGGGCCCCTCGCTGGACGGTTGCTCCGAATCGGCAGCATCACGCTGTAAACGCGGGCGACGCTCGACACGCTCCGCCGTAGCAGTCACGGTACGCTGGCGCTTGTCGCGTCCGAAACGCGAAAGTACCGTGGTCGAGTCGTTTTTGTTGTCTTTCATACGTATTTGAATGAGTTTGTGGGGCAAAGGTAATCCATTTTTCCGGATTACGGCATATTGCTGACCCGATTTGGCGATAAAAGACAGGGGCCGTTACAAATTCGCCGCTTTTGCCTTATCTTTGCACCCGTAAACGACGTCCGGCAGGGGTTGCCGGACATCCCCGCCCCGCACCTATGAACATGAACCGCGAAATACTGCGCATCGCGCTCCCGAATACCGTTTCGAACATCACCGTGCCGCTGATGGGAATCGTGTCGACGGCCATCGCCGGGCACTGGGGCGCGGATTCGGCGGCGACGATCGGCGCACTGGCCATCGGGGTGTCGATCTTCAACTTCATCTACTGGAACTGCTCGTTCGTGCGCATGGGAACCAGCGGACTCACGGCACAGGCGTTCGGCGCCGGGAATTTCCGCGAATGCACCAACATGCTCGTAAGGGCGATGGTCGTGGCGGCGGGCATGGGATTGCTGATGCTCGCCCTGCAATACCCGCTGGGCGAGCTGGCCCTGTGGGGACTGAACGGCAACGAAATGACGCGCGAATATTTCTACGCCCGCATCTGGGCCGTACCGGCTGGCATCCTCCTGTTCGGGTTCAACGGCTGGTTCACGGGTATGCAGAATGCCATGATACCGATGTTCACGGCTATTTCGGTCAACGCGGTGCATGTGCTGTGCAGCCTTTGGTTCGCCTTCGGCATGGACATGGGGATCGTCGGCATCGCCTACGCCTCGGTGATCGCACAGTGGACGGGCGTGGGACTTTCGCTGCTGCTGCTCATGCTGCGCTACCGCAAGGTGCTGACGGGCATCGACTGGGCCGAGGTATTCGACATGAAACCGCTCAAAACCTTCTTCATCGTCAACCGCGACATCATGCTGCGTACGCTCTGCATCGTGGCGGTCTACACCTTCTTCACGGGGGCTTCGGCCCGCATGGAAGACCCGGTGCTGCTGGCCGTGAACACCCTGCTGTTGCAGCTCTTCACGCTCTTCTCGTACATGAACGACGGCTTCGCATATGCCGCCGAAGCGCTGACCGGACGGTTCATCGGCGCCCGGGACGTAAAGGCGCTGCGCGACTGCCTGCGGCGCTGCATCGCATGGGGCACGGCCGTGTCGGTACTGTTCGTGGGAATCTACATCGTCTGGTGGCGCGACCTGGTGGGGCTGTTCATCGACGATTCGGCCGCAAACGCCGCGACGATCGTGGAGGTCGCCGGACGGTATATCGTATGGATCATCCTGATCCCCGTAGCCAGCGCCATGCCCTTCATCATGGACGGCATCATGGTGGGCGCTACGCAGACGCGCGTCATGCGCAACTCGATGTTTTGGGCTACGGCAGCCTATTTCGGCATCTTCTATATCGGGCATACGCTCATAGGCAACAACGCCCTGTGGCTCGCCTTCACGCTGTACATGTTCCTGCGCGGCGTGCTGCAATACTTCATGACGCACAGCCTGCGGACAATCTACCGCAAAGCCGGCGCATAAGGAAGGGGCGGTGAATCCCCGGGCAGGGAGAGGCCGGAACGGCCCGGGAGAGGCAACGTCCGGAATCAGGAAGGTTTCCTGCGATAACAGGCCGCATATCCGGGGATAATCACTAAATTAGCGGAACGGAACCCCCCAAAAACCCGCCATGATCTTATCCGAAAACGCACTCTATATCAAATATATCCGACTGAAAGAGGCCGGAGATTTGCCGCACGAATACCCCTATACGGTGCCCGTGCTGGCGGGGTTCAGCGGGTTGCGGTTCCGCCGCCCGGTGACGTTCATCGTGGGCGAGAACGGCATGGGCAAATCGACGCTGCTGGAAGCCATCGCCGTAAAAGCGGGATTCAATGCCGAGGGCGGGTCGAAGAACTTTCGGTTCGCAACGCGCGAGACTCATTCCCCGCTATACGGGAACCTCGTGCTCGGACGCGGGTTGCAGCCGCGCGACGGCTATTTCCTGCGTGCCGAAAGTTTCTACAACGTCGCCACCGAAATCGACCAGATAGCCGACGGCATACACCGCTATTACGGCGACAAGTCGCTCCACAGGCAATCGCACGGCGAAAGCTTCCTGAGCCTGCTCGAACACAGGCTCCGCGGGAACGGGCTCTATATCTTCGACGAGCCCGAGGCCGCCCTCTCGCCGTCGCGGCAGATGTATATGCTGTGCCGGATAAAACAACTCGTGGAAAGCGGATCGCAGTTCATCGTCAGCACCCACTCGCCTATCGTCATGGCCTACCCCGGCGCCGACATCTACGAGATCGCGGACAACGGGCTGCAACTCACCGAACTGGAGCAAACGCCGCATTACCTGCTGATGAAACGCTTTTGCCTCGACCACGAAGGTATGCTCCGGCAGTTGGGGTTCGGCATCCCGGAATCTTGAAGCGCGGGTCGCGCCACAGGCCGAATGTCCCGGAGATCGGCACAACCGCACAGGCATTTCGCACGGATGCCGCACAGGATTTGCACGGACGTCTCGCACGGATATTACCCTACGAATTCGACGGCACGGACATCACGACAGGCACATCGGCGCATGAAAAATCCCGGCTCCGAAACGCGGAGCCGGGATTCCTGTAAGCGCAGGGCGGCAGCGCCGCCCCCGCAGAGAATTACTCTTCGCCTTTGGCTTCCTTGAGCAGGGTATTGTACTTGTTGTACTTGTCCATCATACCCTCCTCGTCGCGCAGGCGGAAGCAGATCGACTTGAGGAAGTCGAGCGTGTTGACGTCGTCCTTCTTCAGCTCGTATGCCTTTTCGAACCAGGGCACCGCCTCCATATAGACCGCATTCACCTCCTTCAGGTCGGTATCGTAGGCAGTCTGGCTGCTGTACTGCTTCTCGTTCATCACCTTGTTCATCTCGTCGGCCTTGATCGTGTAGAACACGCCCAGGTAATAATTGCCTTCGAACAGGTCGGGCTTCAGCTCCACGACCTTCTTGAACGATGCGATGCTCTCGTCGTAGTTTTTCAGCGCATAGAAGATACGGCCGCGGCCGAACCAGAGGTCTACGTTCTCGGGGTTGTCGGCAATGGCCGAGTCGATCAGCGTTACCAGGTCGGCAGGGTCGCCCACGCCCTCTTCGGCCGTGTAAAGCTGCATCAGGCCGTCGAGGATACGCTCGTTCTTCGGGAATTTCCCGATACCCGTGATCAGGGCGTCCTTGGCCAGCATGACGTTGTCCTGGCTGACGTTCTTCAGGCCGTAATAGCAGTGGAAGAGGTAGTAGTAGATGTTACCCTCCTCGTCGGTATACCCCAGGTCGATCGCTTTCTTGAGGTACTCGGCACCCTGTCCGAACGACGAGGGGTGCGCCGAACCGTCCACTGTGCGCAGGTAACCGGCATAGTAGAGCAGCGCGGGATCTGCGGCTGCGCCGTAAGCGGGGCTCGACTGTGCCCGGAAAGCCGTGGCATAGGCATCGGCGGCGGCAACGTACTCGCCCGTGTCGATACCCGTGTTACCAACCTGCGAACAGAAATCGCTGATCTGCTGCAACCCGTCCTTCGCCTTCGCAGCGCTCTTGGGGTCGATCTCGTAAGCCTTGTTGTAAGCCTCGATGGCCATGGCGGGAGCCTCTTTCAGCACCCAGTCGGTCTGCGTCCAGGTAACGACCTTGCCGTCCTTGATGTAGGCGATGAAATAGGGGTACTCCCACGCTTCGTAGGGAACGTTGAGAAGCGTCACCTGCTTGGTGGCCGAAGGTTCGCCCACGGCCAGCTTCAGCATCGCGGCGTCCATGTTGACGAAGAGGCTCTTCGTCGGTTCCACGGCAGCCTCGTACAATGCTTTGCCACGGTTGATCCACGTGGAGGCCTTGGCGTTCTTCTTCGCATCGGCGATGTCGGCGTCGCTCTTCTCGATCTTGGTGAGGAGCCCGCTCTTGTTGACTTTCTGCGCCTGCACGGCAGGGATAGCCACGAGCAGCGCCGCGAAAGCCGTCAAAAATGTTTTCTTCATAACAAAATTTAATTTAAAGTTTTCAAATTCATTTCATCTATTCCTCGGCCGGCTGTCCTGCTTCGGGCGTTGCGCCCCCGTTTTCAGCAGCCTCCGCGGACTGTACTTCTTCTTCATCGCCGGCAGCAGGCACAGCCATCACCGAGGCAATGGCATCGCCGTCGCGCAGGTTGATGATACGCACGCCCTGCGTGGCACGACCCGCCAGGCGGATCTGCGACACGGCCGTACGTATGGTAAGTCCCGAACGGTTGATAATCATCAGGTCGTTGTCGTCCGTAACGGCCTGTATGGAGATAAGTTTACCGGTTTTCTCCGTCACGTTGATCGTCTTCACACCCTTACCGCCGCGGTTGGTGATGCGGTATTCGTCGAGGTCGGTACGCTTGCCGTAACCGTTTTCGCTCAGCACCAGCACGTCCTGCGTCGAATCGGGTTCCACACAGATCATGCCGACCACCTCGTCGGACTCCTCGATCGAGATGCCGCGCACACCGGCGCCGACACGCCCGATCGGGCGCACCGTCGACTCGTTGAAGCGGATGGCCTTGCCTTCGCGGGCCGCAATCATCACTTCGGCGTTGCCGCTGGTGAGCTTGGCCTCGATCAGCTGGTCGCCCTCGCGGATGACGATGGCGTTCACGCCGTTCTGGCGCGGGCGCGAGTAGGCTTCGAGCTTCGTCTTCTTGATCGTACCGTCCTTGGTACACATGATGATGAAGTTGTTGTTCACATACTCGGCGTCGTTCAGGCGCTTGACGTTGATATAGGCGCGAACCTTGTCGTCGGGTTCGATCTGGATGACGTTCTGGATGGCGCGTCCCTTCGAGGAGCGTGCGCCCTCGGGGATCTCGTAGACCTTGAGCCAGTAGCAGCGCCCCTTCTCGGTGAAGAAGAGCATCGTATTGTGCATCGAAGCCACGTAGATATGCTCGATGAAGTCCTCGTCACGCGTAGCACTGCCCTTGGCGCCGACGCCGCCGCGGTTCTGCGTGCGGTATTCGGCCAGCGGGGTGCGCTTGATGTAGCCCATGTGCGAGATGGTGATGACCATGTCGTCGTCGGCATAGAAATCCTCGGGGTTGAACTCCTCGGAGGCATAGACGATCTCCGAACGGCGCTCGTCGCCGTATTTTTCCTTGATTTCGAGCAGCTCGTCCTTGATGATCTGCATTTGCAGGCCGACGTCGGCGAGCACCTCCTTGAGGTGGGCGATGGTTTTGGTCAGCTCGTCGCGCTCGGCGGTGAGCTTGCCGTATTCGAGCCCCGTCAGGGCGCGCAGGCGCATCTCGATGATGGCCGAAGCCTGGAGGTCGCTCAGCTCGAAACGCTCGATCATGGCCTGCTTGGCCAGGTCGGGGGTCTGCGACGAACGGATGATGTGCACGATCTCGTCGATGTTATCCTGCGCGATCAGGAGGCCCAGCACGATGTGCAGCCGCTCCTCGGCCTTGCGCAGGTCGAAGCGCGCACGGCGCACCACCACGTCGTGGCGGTGGTTGACGAAGTGCTTGACCAGGTCGCGCATCGGCAGCAGCTGCGGACGGCCGTTCACCAGCGCGATGTTGTTCACCGCGAACGAAGTCTGGAGCGGAGAGTTCTTGAAAAGCGTATTGAGCACGACGCTCGCCACGGCGTCGTGTTTGAGGATGATGATGATGCGCAGGCCGTTGCGGTCGGACTCGTCGTTGATGTAGGAGATGCCGTCGATCTTCTTTTCGTTGATCATGTCGGCGATCTTCTTGATCATCTCGGCCTTGTTGATCATGTAGGGGATTTCGGTGATGACGATGCACTCGCGGCCGCTGGGGGTATGCTCGATGTCGGTCTTGGCACGCATCATGACGCGGCCGCGGCCCGTAAGCATGGCCTCCCGAACACCCTCGTAGCCGTAGATGATACCGCCCGTGGGGAAATCGGGGCCCTTGATATACTGGAGCATCTCCTCGCCCGTGATTTCGGGGTTGTCGATATAGGCGCAACAGGCGTCGACCACTTCGCAGAGGTTATGCGGGGCCATGTTGGTGGCCATACCTACGGCGATACCGCTGGCGCCGTTGACGATCAGCAGCGGGATCTTCGTGGGCAGCACCGTGGGTTCGGGGATCGTATCGTCGAAGTTGAGCGTCCAGTCGACGGTCTCCTTGTCGATGTCGGCCATCACCTCGTCGGTGATCTTCTTCATGCGGGCCTCGGTGTAACGCATGGCGGCCGGCGAGTCGCCGTCCATCGAACCGAAGTTACCCTGGCCGTCGACCAGCGGGTAGCGCATCGACCACTCCTGTGCCAGACGCACCATCGCGTCGTAGACCGACAAGTCGCCGTGGGGGTGGAACTTACCGAGCACGTCGCCGACGATACGCGCCGACTTACGGGTCGGTTTGTCGGAGTAGAGGTTGAGCTCCGCGCTCATATCGTAGAGGATACGGCGGTGCACGGGCTTCATGCCGTCGCGCACGTCGGGAAGCGCACGCGACACGATGACCGACATCGAATAGTCGATGTACGCCGACTTCATCTGCTCTTCGATATTGATAGGAATGATACGTCCTGTCAAACCTGCATTCTTTTCTTCTTCAGTTAGCATCTTATCTCTTTAAAATTACAGTCTTTTAACGAACAAAAATACGATTTATTTCCGATCTGAGCAACTTTAAGCCGATAAATATCGCATCCGGGCGGAAGATTTCCGGGACAATGCCCCGTTTTTGCCCCTTTTCCGGCGATCTGACGGCCTCAAAAAAAATTCCCGGCAGACTGACGGCATCCGCTTGCGCGTTCCGGATCGTTTCACTACCTTTGCGGCCTCTATTCCCCGAACATGGCACAGATAAACACACCCAAGGAAGTACTCGCGCTGGCTCAGAAGTCGGCAACGGGCAAAATGCAACTCCCGGCGGGCAAGACCCTCCTGCTGGCATTCCTGGCCGGCGCATACATCGCCATGGGCGGACTCTTCTCGCTGATGGCGGGGTTCGGGTTCCCCGGGGCGGCCGAAGCGCCCGGGTTGCAGCGCCTGCTCTCGGGGCTGGTATTCCCGCTGGGGCTCATCCTGGTGGTATTCGCCGGGGCGGAGCTCTTCACGGGCAACAACGCCGTGCTCGTACCCGGGGCGCTGGGCCGCAGGTACGGATGGGGCAAGGTGCTGCGCAACTGGGGGCTGGTATACGCGGGGAATTTCATCGGGGCGGCCTTCTTCGCCTATTTCCTGGTGGTGCTGCCCGGCGTGCTCTCGTCGGAGCTGTGGCGCGAAGCGGCCTGCAACGTGGCGCAGGCCAAGGTTTCGATGCCGTGGCTGACGGTATTCCTGCGCGGCGTGGGCGCCAACTGGCTGGTATGCCTCGCGGTATGGCTCGGGCTGAGTACCGACGACGCGGCAGGCCGTATGATGGGGTTGTTTTTCCCGGTCATGTGCTTCGTGGTGATCGGCTACGAGCACTGCATCGCCAACATGTTCTTCATCCCGCTGGGGATGATGCTGGGCGCCCCGGTGACGGCGGCGGACATGGTCGCCGCAAACCTGGTTCCCGCCACGCTCGGGAACATCGCGGGCGGCGGCATCTTCGTCGGCGGGCTCTACTGGTACCTCAACCGGAAATAGGGGTCAATCCGCCAGCCTGAGCCACAACCGCCCGTGGCGGAAATCGAAGACCACCCGGAAGGCGGAGAAGAATTTTACGCCGAGGAAACCGTCGCCGGGGAGTTTCATCGGTTTGTCGAGCACCACGACAGGCAGCCCGCAGAAGGGGTAGCGCCCCATGAAAGTGGCTACGGCGAGCATCAGCACCCGCAGGGTCATCCCGCCCGGCGTCCGGCCTTCCACCAGATCGACAGGGGCACGCGACACGAATTTCCCGACCGCAGGCTTGAATGCGAAGAGTGCCAGCAGGTTGGCGTTGCCCAGATCGACGACCAGCCGCATCGGCATCGCACGGCTGCGTCCCCGGACATCGGACAAGCGCACCGTATCCGCAACCCAAAACATCCCCGATTGCCCGTCGGCCACCAGTTCGTAGGCCTCCCACCCGTCGCCGGGTTGCGGCAGGCTCCCGGATGAGAGCGGACGGAAAATGCCGCGGCGGACATCGAGCTCGAAAATACCGGGCGCAGCCACGCTGTCGGTCGTGAAGGTATGGAGCGGGTAGAGCAGGTCGCAGGGCTTGCGTCGCCGCAGATCGACGACATAGCTCTCGCACAAACTGCGCGTATCCCCCACCCTGACCCCCGGTGCCAGTTTATAGCGGGCCGAATAGTCCGTGCCGCCGGCCATGCGGAAACGCACGGGACGTTCGAGTTCGACGGGTTCGAAAAGCCCGGGGTGCGACCAGACCAGCGCGCTGTCGACCAGCGGAAAATAGACGCCCGATTCGAGAAACACCCGCACCGGTATGGAATCCCCTACGAAAGACGCCGCATAGAGCAGATCGCGCTCGCAGGTAAGCTCCCATGCCGTGCCGGAAGGCTGTTGCCCGGCCGGGCTTCCGGCTCCGGGAACCGAACCGGGCATATCCGCCGCAGGGCGGTCATGTCCGGCGGCAGGGGTATGCCCGCCCGCCGGCGACGGGTCTTCCGGCGCCGCAGCCAGCATCGCCGCGGGGATGGCGACGGACAACAGCAGCATAATCGGCCGGCGGAACATGGTCAGCGGAAGTCGATGAATTCGTACCCGGCGTAGTTATCCTTCGCAAAGGCCTTGAGCGGCGTTTCGAGGGGCTTGATGCCCAGCACCGAAACCTGCACCTGCTCGCCGTCGTAATCGTAGCGGAGCGACACGGGACGCATCGCGGCGGTATCGACCGTAAGGACGATATTGCCCGCCGAGGAGGTATTCCCCGGCGCAGGCGTCAGCCGCACCACGGCACGGCCTTCCTGCTCGCCGGCGAGCGAGGCCGCATATTCGCTGCCGAGGAAATCGAAGGCATGGACGGGGTTATTGAGGATATTGCGGCTGCCGGTGTCGACCACGTCGATCGTCACCTCGCGGCGGCGGTTGTCCACCTCGTAGCGCACGGCTCCGTCGCAGTAGACCTCGGCATCGCCCAGCACGAGGTAATAATTCTCCCCCTCGACGGCATAGCGCCCGCGCGTGACGTATTCGTCCGAGCGAACCTCGAACGACACCCCGTAGGCACCCAGCGCCCGGAAGCCGTCGCTGACCCCGGCCAGGATCGCGTCGGCACGGCCGGCGGCCGGAACATTATTTGCGGCAGCCGGCACATCCGCGGCAACGGGGACTGCGGCGACGGGGAGTGCGGCGACGCATTGCATCGCGGAAAGCAGCAACAGGAGGGACAGGAATCGTTTCATGGCAGCATCAGAATAGGCCCAGCTCCTGCAACTTGGCTTCGAGCGAGGGCATGTCATGGAAAAGGATGTCGCGCGGCTTGGCTCCCTGCTGACGGCCGACGATGCCGGCACGTTCGAGCTGCATCATGATGCGCCCGGCACGGTTGAAGCCCACCTCGTAGTTGCGCTGGATCATCGAGGTCGAGATATTGCCGCCCGAAACGGCGTCGCGGGCGATCTCGGCGAAGAGCGAATCGTATTTCACGGGGGCGGAGTCCTCGCTGCCCATGCTCCCCGAAGAATCGCCCGTATCGGGCGTATAGTCGGGCAGCGAATAGGCCGAGGTATAGCCCTGCTGCTTCGATATATACTCGACGATGCGTTCGACCTCCTTGGTTTCGACCAGCGCGCACTGGATACGGGTCAGTTCCCCGTCCTTCGAGAAGAGCATGTCGCCGCGGCCGATAAGCTGGTTGGCCCCCGGCTGGTCGATGATCGTACGCGAGTCGATCATCTGCATCACGCGGAAGGCGATACGCGCGGGGAAATTGGCCTTGATACCGCCCGTGATGACCTTCACGTCGGGGCGCTGCGTGGCGATGATCAGGTGGATGCCGACGGCACGCGCCTTCTGCGCGAGGCGCATGACGGGCCCCTCGACCTCGCGGGCAGTCATGATCAGGTCGGCGAACTCGTCGACCACCACGACGATATAGGGCAGGTAACGGTGCCCGTTGAGCGGGCTGAGCCGCCGGGCGGTGAATTTCTCGTTGTACTCGGCGATGTTGCGCGCCCCGGCTTTCTTGCAAAGTTCCAGGCGGCTGTCCATCTCCGTGCAGAGCGAATTGAGCGTGTAGACCGCCTTCTTGGGGTCGGTGATGATGGCATCGTCCTCGGACTCCATCTTGGCGAGGAAGTGGCGCTCGATCTTGGCATAGAGCGAGAACTCGACCATCTTGGGGTCTATCATCACGAACTTGAGCTGCGCGGGGTGCTTGCGGTAGAGCAGCGAGGTGATGATGGCGTTCAGCCCCACGGACTTACCCTGTCCCGTGGCGCCGGCCACCAGCAGGTGCGGCATCTTGGCCAGGTCGAAGACATAGTTTTCGTTCTGGATCGTACGGCCGATCACCACCGGGAGCTCGGCCTTCGACTCCTGGAAACGCAGCGAACGCACGGCGGAGTACATCGACACCACCTGCTTGTCGCGGTTGGGCACCTCGATGCCGATGGTTCCCTTGCCGGGGATAGGGGCGATGATGCGGATACCCAGCGCCTTGAGGCTCTGGGCGATGTCGTTTTCGAGCCCCTGGATCTTCGAGATCTTGACGCCCTGCGCCTGCACGATCTCGTAGAGCGTCACGGTGGGGCCGACCGTGGCCTTGATACGCTGAATGGGGATACCGAAATTGCGGAGCGTATCCTCGATCTTGGTCTTGTTCTCGAAAATCTCCTCGTCGCTCACTTCCGAGTCGGAAACATAGTCTTCGAGCAGCGTCACGGGCGGCTTGTGGTAGTTCACGAGGTCTTTCAGCGGGTCGTAGCTCTCGGTCGGGATCGCCTTTTCGTCGACCAGGCGGGCTTCGTTGGCCTCGACGGTCACGACGACGCCCCCGGCAGGAACGGGTATCTCGGTAAACGGCCCGTCGGGGAGCGGCTCCCCGGATACAGGAGCGGCAGCGGAGGGCATCCCGGCAACAGAGGGCATCCCGGCAGCCGGGGCCGGTGTCCCGACGGGATCTTCCCCGCCCAGGGATAATTCGGTGAAAGGTTCGTCGGACACGGGCGCAGCAGGCCGGACAGCAGTGCCGGCGGCAGGACGCACCGCGGGGCGTTCCAGCTCGACAAGCCCGCTGGGGCCGATCACCAGCCGGCCTTCGGGGCGCGACAGGTCGACCTCGGTAAACTCGCCGTCGTCATCGGATGCGGCGGCCTCTGCCGCCTGCGGGGCTTCGGGCACAATGGGCATGCCATCGGGGCCCAGTTCCACGAACGGATCGTCGTCCGCAGCAGGTCGGGCGACCTGCGGGACGGCGGGAGTCCCCGAGGCAACAGACCCGGAAATACGTGCGGCGCGGGGCATTTCCGGCACCGGGCGCCGTACGGACAGTTCGGGTTCGGAACGGCGCACGACCACCTCGGGCTCCGCCTTCACGGCAGACTCCACGGTCGGAGTGTCGGCCGACCGCCTGGCAGGCCTCTCCCCGGGATTCCCGGCGGATTCCGCGGCTACGGCAGCCGCATCCCCGGCGGCATCGGACGGTTGCCCGTGCGCGTGCACGACCTTATGTTTGACGATCTCGACGATCTTGCCGCTCTTGTCGACCATGACGTTGCCCGCACGGTTGACCTTGTTGATGAAGTTGCGGTTGATGAATACCCCCGTAAGGATCCAGCAGCCCAGCAGCAGGATCAACGTCCCCAGCACCCCGATATGCGTGCGCAGCAGCGCTGCGGTCTCGATGCCGAAGGCACCGCCCCACCCCGTCGAACTGCAAAGGCTCCACTTGTCCGAGAAGGCGAAGCCCAGCGTCAGCGAACCGAGGATCAGGATGAGGAAAAGCGAGAGGATCGAATGGTTGAACAGCAGCGGGCGCTGGCGGATGACGCGCACGCCGACGAGCACCACCATCACCGGGATCAGGATGCCGGATACGCCGAACGAGTTATCGACCAGCAGGCGTCCCAGCCTGGCACCCGCCCAGCCGCAGAGGTTTCCGGGCTCGACACCCAGCGTGGCACGTTCCTCGGGCGAGAGCAGCAGCCCGCTCTGGTCGGCCGCCCAGGTAAAAAACGAGAACAGTACGGCCGAGGCGGCGAACACCCCGATGAAAAGCAGCAGCAATCCTGCGACCCAGCGCGCACTGTCGCTGTTGGAACGCTGGACTTTCTGCCGTCCGTTGGGGGATGAGGATGTATTTTTAGATGTCATCTGTGTTGCGCTTGATTTTTATCAAGCGAAGTTACGCATTTTTTTCGACATTTCGGAATATAGCGATGTAAAATCGGGTTCGGAAGCGAATCCGGCGCTATTAAAGTGCCCCCAAGGCCTTGCGTTCCAGGCGGAGGCGGTAGGCCTCGTCGGCAAAGGTGCGGAACGTATATTCCGCGCGGTGGGCGGGGTCGGCGTGCAGGCCGTAACGGTCGAGCAGCTGCACGACGCGGCGGGCGACGGCGGGCGAAGGGTCGACGACCGTGACGCCGCGGCCCGCGACGACACGTTCGAGGACGGGAAGCAGGAAAGGATAGTGCGTGCAGCCGAGCACGATCTGGTCGGCCCCGTGCTCCAGCATCTCCGCGACGGCGGCACGGACGGTAGCCTCGGCCTCGGGCGTAGCTTCGAGGTCGTTTTCGACCAGTTCGACGAAGCCCCGGCCGGGCGCCGTGACAAGGTCTACGCCGTCGCCGTACCTGGCCGCCGTGCGGCGGAAGAGCTCGCCGTCGAGGCTCCGTTCGGTAGCCAGTACCCCCACCACCCCGCTGCGGGTCGCCAGGCAGGCGGGTTTCACGGCCGGCTCCATGCCCACGATCGGCATGGGGGCGTATTTTTCGCGCAGGAAGTCGATGGCGGCGGCCGTAGCGGTATTGCAGGCCACGACAACCAGCTTGCACCCCTGCGCCACAAGGAAGGCGACCGCTTCGTCGGCAAGGCGCCGCACCTCCTCGCGGGGGCGCGACCCGTAGGGGCAGTTCTTACCGTCACCCAGGTAGACGAGCGACTCAGCGGGGAGCGCACGCCGCACCTCGCGCCAGACGGTCAGCCCGCCCAGCCCCGAATCGAAAACACCGATGGGTGCGTTATTTGAAAGTTTATCCACGTCTTTCAGGAGTTGCAGCATATCATCGTCCGCGGCACGGCCGCGTCGTATCGTTCGCTGCGGTTTCCGCGCCCCCGGGTACTCCCGGGGCGGAAGCCGCAGGGATTCTCTAATTCAGGCCGAGCTGCCGCAGGATATGCTCCACGACCTGGTCGTCGGACATCGCATCGCAGTCGACGACCAGATGCGCCTGCGCATAGAAGGGTTCGCGCACGGCCATGTCCCCCTCCATGAACGCCACCAGCCCGGCATCGTCCAGCCCCCGCAGCCGGGGACGTTTCCGGCGCCCGTAAGGGCTCAGGCGGCTGGCGATCTGCGCCGCGCTGCGCCGCAGAAAGACGGTATGCCCCACGCCGTTCATGCGCTGCATGTTATCGCCCCACGTGGGGAGCCCCCCGCCCGTCGAGACCACCGTTTCGCCGCCTGCGGCGATCGCCCGTTCGAGCGCTTCGCGCTCCGCTTCGCGGAACCGCGCCTCGCCTTCATAACGGAAAACATCGGCGACGGAGGCTCCCTCCTGCTCCTCGACCAGCGCATCGGTATCCACGAAGCCGACGCCCAGCCTGCGCGCCAGCTTACGCCCGAGGGTGCTCTTGCCGCATCCCATGTAACCGACCAAAAAGAGGGGTTTCATCGCCGGCAGGTCAAAACAGGTTCAGTTGTTCGGGGTCGATCACCTCGTCGGCATCGCCCCGGGCGCGTTCGATCTCGAACTCCACCCCGCCGGAAACAGCCGCAGCGTCGCCGGCACCGGCATCCGCCGCCCCGTCATCCGCCCCGCCGCCGGAGAGCAGGCCGTCGGGAATCTCCCCGGCATCGCCGTCGTCCGAAGGTTCGGGCTCGGGCGGCAGTTCGGGTTCGATGAAGCGCAGCGTAGCGACCTCGTAGGTCGTCAGGCGCTTGCCCTTGGCGCGGTGGCTCTTGACGCCGACGAATTCGTCGACGTCGACCTCGTCCGCGGGACGCGACGCATGCGCCCCCTTGTAGGTGATTTCGAGTTTGGCGCCCGTGCGTTCCGTCACGGCGACCAGGTCGGCCTGTCCGTCCTCGTCGAGGAAGAACTGCATCTTGTCGCTCATCTCGGCCGTGAAGCGCTTCATGTAATAGAACTGCTGCGAACGGTCGTAGTAGCAGACGCTGTAAACGCGGTCGGGCTCATAGCGGCTCACGCGCACGGTCTCGTCGGGGAAATGCTGCCCGAGGTCGTAACCCGTGATATAGTACTGGTTCTTCGACGTCCAGACGATGATCCGGTCGTCGCCCTTGAACTCGCCCAGCAGCTTGCCGCGGCCGTCGGCGTTCAGGCGGCGGACATCCTCGTCGAACCAGACATTCTGGCCGCCGAGCGTCGAGGTGCCTCGCTCCTTGAGGACGATCTTGTGGATGCCGTAGCGCGAGAAGAGGTTGCCCTGGCTCTGGCGCCCCTTGATGGCGAGGGTCGAGAAATCGAGGTCGACGATCACCTTTTTCAGGCGCGGACGGGGCTTGAAGTAAACCTTCAGCACCTCGGCCTCACCATTCGGATTGACAGACATATAGAGTATCTCGCTCTTGGGCGTACCCTTGGTGATGTCGTACTCCTTGTCGCGCGTGATGGCCTTGATGGCGCAGCGCTTCATCATGATCGGGCCGTTCTTGCCGTCGCGGTACAGCACGTTGTAGATCGTGCGCTCGTCGTTGCGCTTGAAGACCCCGATGTAGTAGATGCCCTTCTCGAAGAAGGCCTTGTCGCTCACCTTGGTGATGACGTAGCGGCCGTCCTTCGTGAAGACGATCACGTCGTCGATGTCCGAGCAGTCGCATACGAATTCGGCGTCCTTCATCGACTTGCCGATGCCGAAGAAGCCCTCGGCGCGGTCGACGTAGAGCTTGGCATTGGTCACGGCGACCTTCGTGGCCTCGATGTTGTCGAACTCACGCAGCTCGGTGCGGCGCTCCTTGCCCTTGCCGTATTTGTCGCGGATACGCTCGTAGTAGGCCACGGCGTATTCGGTGAGATGGTCAATGTCGTACTGCGTGGCCTTGATGTCCTCCTCGATCTGACGGATCTCGTTGTCGGCCTTGTCGCTGTCGTAACGCGAGATGCGGATGAACTTCAGCTCCGTCAGGCGCTGCACGTCGGAGAGCGTGACCTCGCGGCGCAGCCGTTTCTTGAACGGTTCGAGCCCCTTGTCCACGGCGGCGTAGGCCTCTTCGCGGCTCTTGCAGCCCTCGATGAGCTGGTAGAGCTTGTTCTCGATGAAAATGCGTTCGAGCGACGCGGCATGCCAGGCTTCGTTCAGTTCGCCGAGCCGGATCTCCAGCTCGCGTCCCAGTAGCCACTTGGTATGCTCGGCCGAGCGGCGCAGGATTTCGCTCACGCCCAGGAAATGGGGTTTCTCCTCCCAGATGACGCAGGCGTTGGGAGAGATCGAAACCTCGCAGTCGGTGAAGGCGTAGAGGGCGTCGATGGTTTTGTCGCTCGACTCGTCGGGCGAAACCTGGATGATGATTTCGACCTTGTCGGCCGTATTGTCGTCGACCTTCCTGATTTTGATCTTGCCCTTGTCGTTGGCCTTGATGATCGAATCCTTGATCGACTCGGTGGTCGTGGTATAGGGGATTTCGGTGATGGCGAGCGTGCGTTTGTCGATCTTCGAAATCTTGGCGCGCACCTTCACCGCCCCGCCCCGCAAGCCGTCGTTATAGCGGCTCACATCGGCCATGCCGCCCGTCGGGAAGTCGGGATAAAGCTGGAATTCGCGCCCCTCGAGGTGTGCGATGCAGGCATTGATGAGCTCCACGAAGTTGTGGGGCAGGATCTTCGACGCCAGACCCACGGCGATGCCGTCGGAGCCCTGCGCCAGCAGCAGCGGGAACTTGATCGGCAGCGTGACGGGCTCCTCCTTGCGGCCGTCGTACGACAGCATCCACTCGGTGGTTTTCTTGTTGAAGACCACTTCGGAGGCGAACTTCGACAGGCGCGCCTCGATGTAACGCCCCGCGGCGGCCTCGTCGCCCGTGAGGATATTGCCCCAGTTACCCTGGCAGTCGATCAGCAGGTCTTTCTGCCCCAGCTGCACCAGTGCGTCCTTGATCGACGCATCGCCGTGCGGGTGGTACTGCATGGTCTGTCCCACGATGTTGGCCACCTTGTTGTAGCGTCCGTCGTCGACGACCTTCATGGCGTGCAGGATACGCCGTTGCACGGGTTTGAGGCCGTCCTCGACATGGGGTACGGCGCGTTCGAGGATCACGTACGAAGCGTAGTCCAGGAACCAGTTCTTATACATGCCCGTCAGTTTGCGCACGCCCCCTTCGTCCTGCGTCAGGCGGTCGAACTTGCCCGCCCTGGCCGGGGCGTCGGCGGCAGGGCTTTCGTCTGCCGCGCCGTCAGTTTCCGGGGTCGATGCGTCCTCGTTGAGCGGCTCGTCCCGCCCGATGATATCTTTTTCTTCTGCCATATTCGTTAATTGATTGCAAGATCCTGCTCGACGATGTCCTCCTCGATGCGCAGGTTGTCGATGATGAAGCCCTGCCGTTCGTAGGTGTTCTTGCCCATGTAGAACTCGAGCAGGTCGTGGATCGGGTCGTCCTTGGTGATGCGAACCTTGTCCAGGCGGATGTTCTCGCCGATGAATTCGCGGAACTCGTCGGGCGAAATCTCGCCGAGGCCCTTGAAGCGCGTGATCTCGGCATTGGCGCCGCAGCGTCCGACGGCTTTCTGCCGCTCCTCCTCGGAGTAGCAGTAAAACGTCTCCTTCTTGTTACGCACGCGGAACAGGGGGGTTTGCAGCACGAACAAGTGCCCCTGGCGGATTACGTCGGGGAAGAACTGCAGGAAGAAGGTCATCATCAAAAGGCGGATGTGCATGCCGTCGACATCGGCATCGGTGGCGATAATCACCTTGTTGTAGCGCAGGTTGTCCATATCCTCCTCGATATTGAGCGCAGCCTGCAAGAGGTTGAACTCCTCGTTCTCGTAGACCACCTTTTTGGTCAGCCCGTAGCAGTTGAGCGGCTTGCCGCGCAGCGAAAAGACGGCCTGCGTGCGCACATCGCGGCTCTTGGTGATCGAACCCGAGGCCGAGTTGCCCTCGGTGATGAAGATCATCGACTGTTCGGCCAGCTCGTGCTTGTCGGTGCGGTGTATCTTGCAGTCGCGCAATTTCTTGTTGTTGAGCGAAACCTTCTTGGCCGTCTCGCGCGCCTTCTTCTGGATGCCCGAAATGGCTTTGCGCTCCTTTTCGTTCTCGACGATCTTCCGCTGGAGCACCTGCGCCGTCTCGGAATGCTTGTGCAGGTAGTCGTCGAGGTGCTTGCCCAGGAAATCGATGACGAAATTGCGCATCGACACGCCCGGCTCGATCTCCTTCGATCCGAGCTTGATCTTGGTCTGCGATTCGAAGACCGGGTCGGTGACCTTGACCGAAATGGCGGCGATGATCGACGTGCGGATGTCCGACGGGTCGTAGTCCTTGTGGTAGAACTCCTTGACGGTCTTGGCGATGGCCTCTCGGAAAGCCGCCTGATGCGTACCGCCCTGCGAGGTGTACTGGCCGTTGACGAACGAGAAATAGCTCTCGCCGTAGCCCGTGCCGTGGGCGATGGCTACCTCGATGTCGTCGCCCGAAAGGTGGATCGGCGCATAGAGCGGCTCCTCGGTCATGTTTTCGTTGAGCAGATCCAGCAGGCCGTTTTTCGAAACGTAGCTGTTGCCGTTGAAATTGAACGTCAGCCCCAGGTTCAGGTACGTATAGTTGCGCACCATCTGCTCGACGTATTCGAGGTTGTAGGCATACTCGCCGAAGACCTCCTCGTCGACGCGGAACGAGATGAAGGTGCCGTTTTTCTCGCGCACGCCGCTCTCCCACTTGTCGCTCACCTCGAGCCCCTTGGCGAAGGTCACCGTGCGGGCCTCGCCGTCGCGTACCGAACGGGCCGTGAACTCGCCGGAAAGCATGTTGACGGCCTTGACGCCGACGCCGTTCAGGCCGACGGTCTTCTTGAAGGCCGAGCCGCCGTACTTACCGCCGGTGTTCATCTCGCTGACGGCCGCCGCGAGCGATTTGAGGGGGATGCCGCGGCCGTAGTCGCGCACCGACACCACCTTGTCCTCGATCGAAATGTCGATCTGGCGGCCGGCCCCCATGATAAATTCATCGACCGAGTTGTCGACGACCTCCTTGATGAGGACGTAAATGCCGTCGTCGGCCTGCGTGCCGTCGCCCAGCTTGCCGATATACATGCCGGGGCGCAGACGGATATGCTCCCGCGGCGAAAGCGTAACGATGGCGTCGTCGCCGTAGCTGTCGTTAGGATTGGTATTGAGTAAATCTGCCATAGTCTATTTTCGGTTTCGGATCTGGGCAAGGGCCGCGCTCATGGCGTCGTGCACCTCCTCCATCAGCACGTGCGTCTCGGTCGAGACGACCTTCGCGGCCGGTACGGGGGGCAGCACGCGGATGGTGATGCGGTTGCCCCAGTTGAACATCGCGTTCTTGCGGATAAGCGTCTTGGTGCCGTCCAGCACCACGGGGAGTATCTCCACGCCCGCCTCCCGGGCCAGCGTGAAGGCGCCCGCCTTGAAGCGGTGTATCTCGCCGTCCTTGGAACGCGTACCCTCGGGGAAGACGGCCACCGAAGCGCCGCGCGAAATCCACAGTTTGCCGTCGCGCACCATCTGCTCCAGCGCCTCGGAGGCGCGGCCGCGGTTGATGCAGATGTCGCCGTGGAGGATGAGGTACTGCCCGAAGAAAGGCGTCTTGAAGACCTCGCGCTTGGAGACCCAGCGGAAATTGAGCGGGATGTAATAGAGCGTCGGAATGTCGATCACCGTATTATGGTTCAGCACGATGACGTAGCTTTTCTTCCGGTCGACATATTCGAGCCCCTCCACACGCTGCCGCCAGCGGGGCGGGATGGCGAAGAAGGTGCGCACCAGGATGCGCGACAGCTCGTGCACCACGCGGCGGCCCTTGTCGAAGGGATAGCACACGACCAGCGCCAGGGCCGACAGGATCATGAAGAAGGTGCACAGCAGCACCAGGAAGATATAATAAACCGCGCTTATCATAGTTTCAGCATTTTTTGCCGGGCATTCCCGCCCCGCCGTGCCTGCCCTGCTGCCGGATCGCGTCGGAAACGGCATGGCGGAGCGTTCGGAATCACATCGGGGGACAATGAGCTACAATAATTCAATTTGCAAATTTAGGAATTATTCGCGGGATTCCAGCCCCGCGGCGCACGATTTTTCAACAAAATTTCGACGACACCTATTTTTATCGGGGACAGCCCTCCCCCGCTTTTCCGCGGCGCAGAAAGCGTACGCCGACGACTATACAAAGGCGGAATGCTGACGGGGGTGCGGGACGCGGCAGCCGGCCGGTCGCCGCAGGTAATAGGCAGCATAGCGGGAGATTCCGTTTTGAATTTCCTGCCTTTTTTATAACTTTGTGCCATACATATTAGCGAAAGCTATTGTTTTTGGGTAGATAAAACGACCAATTTTAACGAAGCCAAGAAAACAGTAGTATTCCCGCGTCACGCGCGGGCTCTACCTGTTTGGCTTCGGGTGCTTGGTCGTACCCATCTACCGACAGAGGGGAGTCCGCGTTTTTTCATGCATGAACGGCCGCCCCTCCCCGGGAAAGGATAATTTTTTTCGTAAAATTTAGTACTATGCATTGCAAAGTACAAATATTTTTACATATCTTTGCATCGTCAACTAAAATGCAGTGCATATTACAAACAATGACAGAATAGTATGAAAAAACTTATCTTCCTCATCGTAATACTGGCGCTGGCCGCCGCAAACGCATTCGCAGCCCGCATCTATCCGGCCGAGGGCCGCGTGGTGGACGAACAGGGACAGGCCGTGGAGTACGCTACGGTCGTGCTGCTGAAAGGCAGCGACCAGGTGGCGGGCATGGCCACCGACGACACGGGCCGCTTCGTGCTGAAAGTGCCTTCGGGCGAGTATACCCTGTCGGTACAATACCTCGGGTTCGACCCCGTCGTGCGGCAGGTGCAGGTCGAGGAGAACAACGACCTGGGCGAGATCGTGATGAAAAGCTCGGCGACCCGGATCGAAGGCGTGGTGGTCAAGGCACAGCTGATCCGCCGCGAGGCCGACCGCTTCGTGGTCGACGTGGCCAACGCCCCGGCGGCGATCGGCAAGGACGGCATCGAGCTGCTGGAACGCGCTCCGGGCGTTTGGATCGACGACGAGAAGATCTCGATAAACGGCAAGTCGGGCTCGAAGGTCTATGTCAACGACCGCGAACTGCGCATGGAGCCCGAGCAGCTGCTCACCTACCTGCGCTCGCTGCGCGCCGAGGAGATCCAGAAGATCGAGGTCGTACCGACGACGGGCGCCGACTACGACGCCGATTCATCGGGCGGCATCATCAGGATCACGCTCCGCAAACGCCGCGAGAACGGGTTGGACGGATCGCTGTCGATGCGCACCACACAGAACGCGCGCCACCATTTCTATACGCCGAGCGGCAACATCAACATCCACACGGGGCGCCTCGACCTCTATGCCTCGGCATGGGCCGACCTGGGAAAGGACACGGCCGTCTCGGACGAACACACCGACTACACCACGGGCGACACGAACCTCACGTCCCATTCGGAAATCACCGAACGCGACCGCAACTTCGGCGGCAGCATCGGCTCGGTATTCGAAATAAGCCCCAAGCACAGCATCGGCGCAGAGTTCGAATACTGGCGCAACAACGAAAAGGGCCCGAACGACTCCTACACCGACTTCACGGACGCGGGCGTCGTGACCCGTACGCAAAGCCGTTACGACACGCGCAACATCCGCAACAACTATTCGGCGACGTTCAACTACATCTACAAGCTCGACACGCTCGGGTCGACGCTCAAGCTGCTGGCCGACTACACGCGCCGCGAAACGGAGGCCGGCAACGACAATTTCAGCCGCATCACCTCCCCCACCACGGCCGTCGACTCGACCTACCGCGACAACTCGTCGAGCCTCTACGACATCACGACCGCCACGCTGGCCCTCGACAAGAAATTCTCGCCCCGCTGGTCGCTGCGCGCAGGCGCCAAGTTCACCTACAACGACATGCACAACGACGCGCTCTACGAATACGTGAAGGACGGCGCGTGGGTGTGCAACAACAACCAGAGCTTCACGATCAACTATACGGAGAACATCGCGGCGGCTTACGGCATCGCCTCGGCCAACCTCGGGCGCTGGAGCCTCGTGGCAGGGCTGAGGGGCGAATATACCCACACCCGGGGCAAGGGCGGCGACATCTCGCAGAACTACTTCAGCCTCTTCCCCAACGCGAACGTCTCCTATGCCCTGACCAAAGACGGGGCCTACTCGCTCATCGCCCAGTATGCCCGCACGATCGAGCGCCCGCGCTTCTGGAGCCTCAACCCGCAGCGGTTCCAGATCTCGGACTACACCTACCAGACGGGAAACCCCGAACTCGACCCGGCTTACAAGCAGGACATCAGCCTGACGCTGGTGCTCAAGCACAAGTACACCCTCACGGGCGGCATGACGATCCAGCGCGACGAGATACAGCAGACGATACGCCCCGACGCGGACGACCCGGCGCGCCTGTGCCTGGCGTGGACAAACTTCGACACGACGAAAAACTATTACCTCACGGCCAACGCACCGTTCCAGTTCACCAAATGGTGGACGATGAACCTCAACCTCACCTACATCCGGCAGGGGCAGCGCATCGACGAGCACAGCGCCGAAAAACATTACAACTTCTATTTCGTAAACAGCTCGACGACCTTCTCGCTGCCCGCGAAATTCTACATCGACCTGTCGTACCGGTTCCAGAGCCGCATGGACTTCGGCAACTGCTGGGTAAAACCGCTCCATTTCCTGAACGCCGGAATCAAGAAGCGTTTCGGCGACAAGTTCACCGCCTCGTTCTCGGTGCGCAACCTGATCGAGCGACCGCAGCACATCGGCGCCCGCGGCGACGGGTTCGTGCGCATGGTCGACGTCAAACAGCAGTGGAACGACCGCAGCTTCACGATCGGGGTGACCTACAACTTCAAGTCGGGCAAAACCTTCAAACGCAAGGCGGTCGAAGCAGGTTCGGCCGACGAGAAAAACCGCCTGTAAAGTTCCCGGGGCAGCATCACGGGACACACGACCCGGATCGCATGACCCGAAACACAATATCCCGGAACGTACACAGCACCGCGGCACACAACATCCCCAAACGTGCACAGCAGGACACAGCATCGCGGGATACAACCCGGATCGCGTGACGGGGAACACAGCAACCCGAAAAGCAGCATCCTGAAACGCCCCCTCCCGACCAGTCGGCCGGGAGGGGGCGTTTGTCCGGTTGCCAAAGGCCGGCAGGGAAAGGCAGACGGCAATTGCAGGATGCAGTTGAAAAATAAAAAAGTATTTAGTCGACTGAATAATTGTAAAATAAATTATTTATTCATATATCCAATTTAAATTATTTTACAACCACAAACCCAACAACACATTACACCCCGCTCATCCCGAGTCTGAAAATCAAAAAGCAACATCCTTCCGGAATACCCGGATCATAGCTGGCCGGATTCCGGCCTGTGCAACAAACCGGTCGTGCGGCGACTCCCGGCTCAAACCGGATTCGGGTTTTTGACGGACGATTGCAGATTTTCATAACGAAAATCGGTACTACACAGTAAATTGCAACTAAAACAAGGTCGACCATGTTACGAAAAATTTTCGGGCTGCTCATTTTCCCGATTCTGGGTGCTTCCGTCCATACTTATGCCCAGGAGGAGTAGGATCAGCAAATTTTCCAATACACCAACCAGGAAAAATGGTTCGATGCCAAATCCCTTTACGACACCCGCCACGACGACCTGTCCGAGGTTATCCGCCTGATTTCCGGCGCATTCCTGGGAGCATATTTCAACAGGCCGGCCGAAGGGGTGTCCGCCATCGAAGAGCTGCTGGCCAAATACGGCGGACAGCTCGGGGGACAAGCCGTCATGTACAGGATGCTGGCTGCCAAGAATTTTGCCTCTGTGCGCGCCTATGCGAAAATGGATTCTGTATTCACCTATATGCTGGCCTACGACTCCCCCTACCTCGACGACCAGACCCGGAAGGGGATTGCCTCAGGGCTGAAGCAATGCCGGAAGATAGCCCGGCTGCCCCGGACGGAGGTGATCGACCGCTCGCGGGAGGGTTCCCCCCGGCACGGTCGGCATGAAGCTGGAGGAGGGTCTATTCTACCTGGACGCGGGCTATTGCGGCAAAAGCGTGAAGACCCTGCTGGATATCGGAGCCGAATACACTTCGATAGACCAGAGCCTGGCCGACGAACTGGGTGTCCGTATATTTCAGGATTCGCTGTGGATGGCCCCGGCATCATACATGAAACTGGGAATTCTCGACTCCCTGCAAATCGGATCCATCACCCTCAAAAACGAGATTTGCTGTGTCTCCCCCGACGGTCTGGCGGCACGGAATCGGGAAGCGACCGCCGATTCGGGCATCACACGGATCCGGGCGATGCTGGGGATTTCGACGCTGAGGAAACTATCGGCCCTGACCGTGGATGTAGAGCACGGAACCATCACGTTCGACACCGGGAAGCAACCGCAAACCGGGATTGCCAACTTCATGCTGAAAGACAACATCCCCTACCTGTGGCTGGAACTGAACGGGATTCCGGCGATGATGCACTGGGACACGGGGATGAACGCCAAACCCCGCTTATCGGGCAAGTTCTATGCGGAACACGCATCGTCGCTCCCGAAACTGGGTTCTGTCCGCAGGGGGTCGGAAATAACCGCGGCCGGGGCAGCGGAATACCGTTACCATGCACTCGGCGGCATTTGCGCGAAGATAGGATCGCGGGAGGTGATCCTACCGGAGGTGCGGGTCGTTTTCGACACAGAGGACATGCATACGGCGGAGGTACCCGGTTATGACGGGCAGATGAACAACATCGTCGATGTACGTCGGATACGGATCGATTTCGAAAACATGTGCGTGACGATAGAATGACGGCACCGCACCCGAAGAGGCAAGCCGGTACGTAAAGCACGGTATATAAATTGCTGCATGACGGGAAAAACACCTCGTCATGCAGCAATTCTATTATTTGGCAGTCCTGTTCGTAGCGGGCGGCATCGGCTCGGCGCTCATCGTCGCTGCCGACCTGCGCACCCGCCGGCAACCGATGCGCATTATGGAAAGCGTATGGGTACTCACCGCCCTCTGGGCCAGTTTTTTCGGGCTATGGGCCTATTTCGCCTTCGGACGCGCCGCACGGCACATGCCCGCGCAAAACGACGGCACCGGAAAGCAGAAAGGCTCAGCGAAAATCAGCGAACTGGGAAAAGACGGCGGCATCGGGGAAACCGGGAACGAGCGGCAGGTCGGCAGCGCCGGGCAGAAGGAGGCAAACGGAAAGCCCGGAACGGACGGACGCAAAGACATGTCCGTAGCGGGAACGGATTTATGGAAGGTTTCGGAGCCGGAACGGGCCATGAACATGCCGGAACCGGGGATGCACGGGATGCAGATGGAGAACGGAACCACGACAGGAGCGGACGGGGCGGAAGATATGCCCGGAATGAAAGGGACGGCGCTCAAAGCGGGCATGGCAGATGAGGCGGGCATACCGGACATGGCAAGCGGAGCGAGCATGCCGGGAATGGCAGACGGGACGGACATGCCCAGGATGACAAACAGGACGAAGATGTCCGGGACGGCCGGGCCCCGGGGTATGGAAGGCATGGACGGGATGGGGAATATGCCGGGGATGAAGGGGCGGCCGCGGTGGCAGTCGGTCGTCTTGTCGACGCTCCACTGCGGGGCGGGGTGTACGCTGGCCGATATCGTCGGCGAATGGTTCCTCTTCTTCGTCCCCGTAGCCATCGGCGGAAGCATACTGGCAGGGACATGGGTCGTGGATTACCTCCTGGCCCTGGCATTCGGCATCGGGTTCCAGTACGCCGCGATCCGGGGCATGGAACGCACGCTCCCGCGCGGCGAAGCGATACGCCGTGCCGCCAAAGCCGACATACTCTCGCTCACGGCATGGCAGGCCGGCATGTACGGCTGGATGGCCGTGGCGATCTTCGCGCTCAACGGCGGTGAGGCAATGCCCCGCACCTCGTTCGTATTCTGGTTCTCGATGCAGGTCGCCATGGCATGCGGATTCCTCGTGGCGCTGCCCGTAAATATCCTCCTGATCCGGGCCGGTATAAAAAAAGGAATGTAGCCGCACCGCATCCCCGGCGGCCGGCCGTGAAATTTACGCGGCTTTGCCCGAAAACTCCGATTTAATCGTTACCTTTGCGCCGACAGCGGAAAAACCGCGACGAAACGTAATTTCAGGTATACACAGGAAAACTTTATGGAAACAAGCACCAATTACAGCAAGACAGCCGACGTGCGCAGGGCCGACAAGTCCGAGAACATCACCCTGTTCCGCAACGTCTACCTATGGATGACGATGGCCCTCTTCATCACGGGCGCAACGGCCCTGACGGTCTCCGACTCGCCGACGCTGCTCAATGCCATCTTCGGCAGCAAAGTCGCATTCTTCGGCCTGATCATCGCCGAACTGGCGCTGGTCATCATCCTCTCGTCGTTCATCTTCCGCATGTCGTTCCTCACGGCAACGCTGATGTTCATCGCCTACTCGATCCTCAACGGCGCGACGCTGGCTTCGATCTTTCTGCTCTACACCGCATCGTCCATCGCATCGACCTTCTTCGTGACGGCCGGCACGTTCGGCGCCATGGCGCTGTTCGGGTATTTCACCAAGCGCGACCTCTCGGGCATCGGGAACATGGGTTACATGGCGCTTATCGGCATCATCATCGCAACGGTGGTGAACCTTTTCCTGCGCAGCGAAACGATGATGTGGGTGATAACCTACATCGGCGTGCTGGTGTTCGTCGCCCTCACGGCCTATGACACGCAGAAGATCAAGAAGATGGTGATGAACGCCGAGGTCGTGGACGAATCGACGCAGAAAATCGCACTGCTGGGATCGCTGACCCTCTACCTGGACTTCATCAACCTGTTCCTCTACCTGCTCCGGATTCTCGGAAGCCGCAAGTAGTCAGGCACCGACAACACAAAAGGGACGGGATACGCTGGCGCGTCCCGTCCCTTTGCTTTCTACCCCGGAGCCGGGCTAAAACTGCACCTGGGGTGCGGTTTCGGTGCCTTCGGCAGCCTCGAAATAGGGCTTCTGCCCGAACCCGAACAACTTGGCCACCAGGTTGGCCGGGAAGCGGCGCACGGCGACGTTGTAGGTCTTGGCCACTTCGTTGAACTCCTTGCGGGCCACTGAAATACGGTTCTCGGTGCCTTCGAGCTGCGCTTGCAGTTCGAGGAAATTCTGGTTGGCCTTCAGGTCGGGATAACTCTCCGACACGGCGATCAGGCGCCCCAGCGCCGAGCGCACCTGCGCCTGCGCCTGCTGGAACTCGGCGAGTTTCTCGGGCGTGAGGTCGTCGGCCGAAAGGTTGATCGAGGTGGCTTTCGCACGGGCCTCGGTTACGGCCTCGAAAGTCTGCGACTCGTGTGCGGCATAGCCCTTGACCGTGTTCACCAGGTTGGGAATCAGGTCGGCACGGCGCTGGTACTGCGTTTCGACATTCGACCATGCGGTCTTCAGCCCCTCCTCCTTATTGACAAATCCGTTGTACGTTGCGTAGAAGAAGATCACCACGACGGCGACGACTCCAATCCAAATCCATTTCTTCATAATATAAAGTGTTTTAAATTCATTCCAATCTTATCCCGTCGGGGGCAGGGGAAAAGCATCCCGCCCGCAAAGCCAGCCTTTGTCCGGCAAACAGCCGCCCGCAACCGGAAACGCCGCCACCGAACGAACGGCAACGCCGCCCGGCACGCCCTGTGGCCTTTACCAGCGCGAGCCGGCACCGCCGCCACCGAACGAACCGCCGCCGAAACCACCGCCGCGCGACCCGCCGCCGAAGCCGCCGAAGCCGCCGAAACCACGTCCCCCGATAATCATACCGCCGCCCGCGCCACCGCCGAAATTGTCGTCGCGCAGGTTTTTGGCCTGCCGTTTGACCACGGCGCCGCAATTCGAGCAGACGTAGGTATATTCGACCAGCCGGTAGTTGGGCGTCACCTTCAGGATGTCGCTCGACTGCTGCCGGAGTGTCAGTTTATGGCATTTCGGGCAACGCTTGCGGGCGTAGTAACCCAGCAGGATCACGCCCATCGGCACTACGACGAACCCGGTGACGATCAGGAAAACCGCCCATGCGGGCAGCTCGTCGCCGCCCGTATCGGCACCGCCCAGATCCAGTTCGCTCCCCACGAGCAGTTGCGACACGGCTTCGACCCCCTGCACCATGCCGAGGCTGTAATCGCCCTGGCGGAATGCCGGGAGCATGTATTTGAGCTGGATGCGCTTGCAGATCGCATCGGGCAGCACGCCCTCCAGCCCGCCGCCCGTGACGAAACGGATCTCGCGGCGCTCTTTAACCAGCAGGATGCCCAGCCCGTTGTCGTTGCGGGCCTGCCCCACGCCCCATGCGGAGAAGAGGTCGATGGCGAATTCGAAGACGTCGCCGCCCGCGATGTCGTCCACGGCGACCACGGCGACCTGGGCGACGGCCCGCTCGCGCAGCGCAGCGCACAAACGGTCGATATGCGCCACGGCCTCGTCCGAGAGTATCCCGTCGGGGTTCGAAACGTAACGCGTGCGGTCGGCGCGCTGGACATTGGGGATGTCTTCGACGCGGTAGGTTTCGGCCTGTGCCGCGAGGCACGGGACGAACAGCAGGCAGAAGAGGAGAAGGAAGCGTTTCATAATCATGGGCAAAAATAGGAAAAATTCCATAAAAGGAACGCGACCGCGCGGGGATTCGTATTCCGCGGCGGATAAAAACGGTACGCCGGCCCCGAGCGGGCGCCCCGGGCCGGATTTGCAGGCCGCAGCCAGGCATCGGGCGGGGATGCGGCCGCTGCCTCCGCGGCCGCAGGGGTCAGCGCGTCAGGATGCGGTAGCTCCACGGCGCCATGTCCTCCTCGACATGTCCGCGCAATTCGCAGGCAACGCCCGTCATGGCATCGGTGTACATGCCGGCATAGATGCCCGTGTAATAATCGGCATGGATGGCGTAGGGCGAGAGGTTCATCACGGCGACGACGCGGTTGCCCTTCACTTCGCGCACGAAGGTCATCAGGCAATCCTCGGCGTTGTTGCGTATCTCGACCATCTCGCCGCCCGCCTCCCCGGCGGCGAGCGCAGGGTTGGCATGCCGGAGCCCGGCCAGGCGGCGGTAGAAATCCGTGAACGAATTGGCCGCATAGGAGGGGATCGGGTCGCGGTCGAAGAAGGCGAACGAATGGTCGTAGCCGATCTCCTGCCCGGTATAGACCAGCGGCAGGCCGCGCGGCACGACGAACGTGAAGGCGGCCATGATCTCGCGGGCGCCGCCCATGCGCGTGAACTCCGAGCCGTTCCACGAATTCTCGTCGTGGTTCGAGGTGAACACCAGGCGCATGGCGGACTGCGGGTAACGCTTCCGGTCGGCATAGATGTAGTCGCGCAGGGCGGTCACGCGCACCTTCTGCTGCGCCACGTCGTTCATCAGGTGGTGCATCTCCCAGGCATAGCAGGCGTCGAAGGCACCCGCTTCGAAGAGGTAAGGCTCCTCGGCCTCGGCCAGCAGAAACAGGCCGGGGTTCACCTTCCGCAGGCGGCGGGCAGTCTCATTCCAGAACTCCACGGGCACGAGCATCGCCATGTCGCAGCGGAAACCGTCGACGGCGTGCCGGCGCACCCAGAACTCCATGGCGTCGGCCTCGGCCCGCCATACGTCGCGGTTCGCATAGTTGAGTTTGGCGGTGTCCGTCCAGTCCCAGGGCACGGCGGGCGCCCCCGCGGCATCGCGCTCATACCAGTCGGCAGGCTTCTCGCCGACCCAGCGGGCGTCGCGCGCCGTATGGTTGGCGACCCAGTCCAGCAGCACCTTCATGCCCAGGCGGTGCGCCTCGGCGACAAACGCATCGAAATCCCCCATCGTCCCCAGCCCGGGGTCGACGGCGCAATAGTCGCGGATCGAATAGTAAGAGCCCAGCGAGCCCTTGCGCCCCTCGGCGCCGATCGGATAGACGGGCATCAGCCACACGGCGTCGATGCCCATGTCGCGCAAGAAGCCGAGCTTCGCGGCGGCGGCCCTGAGGGTACCTTCGCGCGTCAGCTGGCGCACGTTCATTTCATAGATTACAGCCTGGTAGCTCCACTCGGGATGCAGCATAATTTGCGAATTTTAATACGTAACCGGATTCCGGGACGTCAAATGTACGTTTTTTTCCGGAAAAAATCCGGGCTGCGGCCGAATCGGGTGAAAATGGGACAAAATAGCTGGGCGGGCGGGTATGTTTATTTCATAAAAAATTACTACCTTTGCGCACGATATAAAACGCCTTATACAAAAACAAAACGCTCTAAGTAATAAAATGAAGCATTTCCGCCTCTTAGTCCCGGCCATCCTGGCCATCCTGGCCCTGCTGGTCTCGTCCTGCGCCTCGCAGAAACGTGCCTGGTACCTGCAGGACGCGAACCCGTTTACGCCCGAACAAATCGCCGAAAGCGGCCAGATACGGATCAAGCCCCTCGACCGGCTGACGATCGTGGTCAACAGCAAAGACCCCGAACTGGCCGTGCCGTTCAACTCATCGACCTCGCTGAGTTCCGTGACGGGAGTCGCCTCATACAGTTCGGCGACCAACCAGTCGCTGCAGATCCGCACGGTGGACGAGAACGGCATGCTCGACATGCCCGTGATCGGGAAGATCGACTGCAAGGGAAAAACCCGCAGCGAACTGGCGCAGCTCATCGCCGACAAGATCGTCGAGGGCGGGTATATCAACGACCCGTCGGTCAACGTGCAGTTCGCCGATATGAAGATTTCGGTCGTCGGCGAAGTAGCCCGCCCGGGACAGTACGACGTCACGCGCGACAAGATCTCGATCTTCGACGCACTGGCCATGGCCGGCGACCTGACGATCTACGGCATCCGTACGGACGTGGCCGTGGCCCGCGAAGTGGACGGCGTACGCACGATCGAATACCTCGACCTCACATCGAAAGACCTCTTCAACTCGCCGGCGTTCTACATCCAGCAGAACGACGTGATCTATGTCAAGCCCAATAAATACAAGGCACAGGCCGGTGAGATCAGCCAGAACCGCAACTTCTACCTCTCGCTCGTAAGTACGGCCATTTCGGTAGCAACGCTTATTGTAACTCTTACTAAGGTAAAGTAACTCATGGCAGATCAAAATATCAATCCGCACCTGCAGAACGACGAGAACGAAAACGGCAGCGGCCTCACGCTGCACGACCTGTTACAGATGGTTCTGGCCAACTGGTACTGGTTCGCCTTGTCGGTGCTCATCTGCCTCGGCGTGGCCTATTACTACCTGGCCAGCACCCCGAAGATATACAGCCGTACGGCCACCATCCTCGTAAAGGACAGCCGCAAGGGCGGCGACATGGAGCTGGGCGCTTTCAGCGACCTGGTAGGTTTCCAGAACCGCCGCAACGTCGACAACGAGGTCTACATCCTCCAGTCGCACAGGCTGATGTCGGAGGTGGTGAAGCGCCTCCACCTGACGGTCAACTATTCCGTACGGGACGGGCTGCGGACGCTCGACCTCTACGGCCGCTCGCCCATCGAGGTCGATTTCATCGACGACGACAACCAGCGCCTTTCGCTGGAGGTGACCGAACTCGAGGACGGCCGGATCAAGCTGGCGGACTTCGACGACAAGTACCTCACCAAGCAGGAGAAGCGCAGGGTCATCCGCGCCCAGTACGGCGACACGATCCCCACCCCGCTGGGGCAGATGGTCGTACACAAGACGCCGTTCATGGACTCGACCTACGTGGACAGGCCCATCACCGTCACCAAGAGTTCGCCGATGGTCACGACGAACGCCTACCGCGCCACCGTAAAGAGCGACGTGGCCAACAAACAGGCGTCGATCGTCACCATCTCGATGAACAGCTCCGTGCCCAAGCGTGCCGAGGACGTGATCAACACGCTGATCGCCGTGTACGAAGAGGACGCCATCGCCGACAAGCGGCAGGTATCGGTCGTGACGAACGCCTTTATCAAGGAGCGTATGCTGGCCATCGGGCGGGAACTGGGCGTCGTGGACAGCGAAATCGAGGGGATCAAGAAGAGCAACCAGATGATCGACATCACCTCGGAGGCTACCCGATCCATCACCGAAAGCAGCAAATTCAAGGTCGAAGGGCTTTCGATCGAAAACCAGATCAGCGTCGCCAACTACATCCGCGACTACCTCGACGACCCGTCGCACGCGGGGGATCTGATCCCGATGGTCGCCTCGCTGACCAACAACGGGATCGTCGCCCAGATCACCGAATATAACGACGCCATCCTGCGCCGCCAGAAACTGCTCGAAAACAGTTCGGAACGCAACCCCGTGATCCAGGACATGGACAACGTGCTGGCTGCCGTGCGCCGCTCGATCATCGCTTCGCTCAACTCGCACGTCTCGACGCTCGAAATACAGCTTTCGAACATGCGCAAGGAGGAGGCGCTGGCCAACCACCGCATATCCACCATGCCGTCGCAGGAGAAAGTCCTGTTAGACATCATGCGCCAGCAGAAGATCAAGGAGGAGCTGTTCCTCTACCTGCTCAACAAACAGGAGGAGACGCAGCTCAACTATGCCGTCGCCGAAAGCAATTCGCGTACGATCGACCAGGCATACGGCAGCCCCAGGCCCGTGTCGCCCCGTTCGATGATCATCCTGGGCATCAGCCTGCTGGCCGGCCTTGCGATCCCCTTCGGCATCATCTACCTGATCGGCATGCTCGACACGACCATCCGCGGCCGCAAGGACATCGAAGAGAACATCAGCGCCCCGTTCCTGGGGGACATTCCCTTCCTCGAAGGCGAGAACAAGGGCGGCATCGTCGTCCGGGAAACCGGCCGCGACGCATTGTCCGAGGCTTTCCGCATCCTGCGTTCGAACATGACCTTCATGAACGTGTCGTCGGGCAAGGAGATCAAGTGCGTGCTCTTCACTTCGTCCGACCCCCATGCGGGCAAGACGTTCGTGGCGATGAACCTGGCGATGACGCTCGCCACGGCCGGGAAGCGGGTCGTACTGATCGACCTCGACCTGCGCCGCCACGCGCTCTCCACGACGCTGGGCCGCAGCAACAGCAAGAAAGGCATCACGAGCTACCTGGCAGGGACGATCACCGACATCGGCGAACTGATTACGCCGATGGACGTACACAAGAATCTCGACGTGATCTGCGCTGGCATCCAGCCGCCCAACCCCACGGAGATGCTGCTTTCGGATCGCCTGGACAAACTGATCGCAGAGCTGCGGGAGAGCTACGACTATGTATTCATCGACAGCACCCCGGCCATGTCGGTCGCCGACGCGGTCATCACCGACCGGCTGGCTGACCTCTGTATCTATATCGTGCGCGAAGGCGTGCTCGACCGCCGGCAGCTGCCCGACATCGAACGGCTTTACCGCGAGAAGAAATTCCGCAACATGTGCGTCGTACTCAACGGCACGCGCACCCGCCGCCACGGATACGGTTACGGCTATGGGTACGGATATGGTTACGGGTACGGATACGGGTATGGTTACGATGATTACAAGGAGACCAGCTATCGCAAGCGCCTGAAACTTTTCTTCAGCAAAATCGGACGTAGAATTAGGAACAAGGAATAAATGGCTATACGCAATGCATTGATCGCCGTCGATTTCGACGGAACGGTCGTGACACACGCATATCCCGAAATCGGCGACGACGCCGGGGCGGTTCCCGTACTGAAAGAACTTACGGACAACGGTTGCCGCCTGATACTTTACACGATGCGCCACGGCAAGCTGCTCGACGACGCGATCCGGTGGTTCCGCGAGCGGGGAATCCCGCTCTACGCCGTGAACGAGAACCCCTCGCAGCAGCGCTGGACATCCTCGCCGAAAGTCCACGCCGACCTCTACATCGACGACAGCAGCCTCGGCTGCCCGATCCGGTTCGTGGACGGTGTGAAACGCCCCGTAGCGGACTGGACGCGCATCCGGGAGCAGTTGGTCAGGGAAGGTTTCCTGGACTGAGCCGCCGCGGGAGCCGGCCAAACCGAAGGCACATCAGGCTTTCCGAAGCCGGCTGCCAAACGGCACTGCACAAGCAATATGCAAAAGGGCGGATGAAAACATCCGCCCTTTTGCATATGCGATGCCGCAACCGGCAATTATGCCCAGAGGTTGCGGGGATATTTGCCCTCGGCGATCATCTTCTCGATCGAGGCCACCAGCGCGGGTTTGTCCTCCTTGTAGGTGACGCCGTGCCACTGCGCCGCCGAGCGGAGCACACGCAACGAGGCCGTGCCTTCGCCGACGAGTTTGTTGACCATCGTCGGGATATAGAACTCGGCCTTGAGGTTCTCCTTGTTGCGGGCGAGCCACGTCTTGAAATACTCCCTGGAATAGGTGAAGAAATCGGGGGTGAAGCCAAAGAGGTTCATCGACACCGGCGTGTCCCCGGCCAGTACTTCGTCGGCGCCGCCGTCGTGGAAGACGATCCTGCCGTCGGGCATACGCTCGATCTGCGTGCGCTCGACCATCGAGGTGAGGTTGCCCGCAGCATCCACGCCGCAGACGCCGCGCGAAACGGTACCGTTGTCCGAAAGGGTCTTGTCGAGGTCGTAGGCGACCATGCAGTAGCGGTTCCGGCTCTCACCCAGCTGCGAAAGGTAGTCGCCGATGGTCTTGTAGGCTTCGGCACCGTAGAAGTCGTCGGCATTGATCACGGCGAAGGGTTCGCGGATGGCGTCGGCCGCCATCATCACGGCATGGTTGGTGCCCCACGGCTTGACGCGACCTTCGGGAACGGCAGCCCCTTCGGGCAGGTAGTCCAGCTCCTGGAACACGAACTCCACGGCGATGCGGCCGCCGAAACGCTCCGCGGAGAAGACCTCGCGGAACTCCTTTTCGAAAGAGTGGCGGATGACGAAAACGACCTTGCCGAAACCGGCGCGGATGGCGTCGTAGACCGAATAATCTATGATGGCCTCGTTGTTGGGGCCGACCCCGTCCATCTGCTTGAGCGAACCGTAACGGGAGCCCATACCTGCGGCGAGGACGAGTAATGTAGGTTTTACCATACTTTTCAGCTGTTTTTTGCGTTGATTCTAAACGATCACAAAGTTAAAAAATTCGGCGCGTTCCGCAAAGGTTTTCTATGAAATTGGTTATCTTTGCATTCATAATGTCATAAACCGATGAGATTTTTCAAATCCATACGGGCATGGTGGCGCGGGCTTTTCCGCAAACGCCGTTTCAACATGCTCAATGCCACGGACAACAGCGAGGAGTGGCACATGCACCTCTCGCCGGCCAGCATCTTCGCGGCCTTCCTGTCGTTCGTGCTGCTGCTGTTCATCCTCATCCTGTCGCTGGTGGCCTACTCCCCGATCCTGGAACTGCTGCCGGGATACCGCACCGAGGCAGACCGTTCGCGCGAAAGCCTCGTGCAGAACATCATCCGGCTCGACTCGATGGAGCGCATGATGAACGACATGCTCACCTACAACCAGCATATCGCGCTGATCATGGAAGGCAAAACCCCCGTGGCGCGCACGCTCGCCACGTCGGACAGTACCCGCACCAGCAAAGTGCTGGTGATGCCCTCGCCCGAGGACTCGATCCTGCGGGCGCAGATGGAGGGCGACGGCCCGTACGCCATCGCGGGCCGCAGCGGCGGGTCGCGGCGTTCGGTACGCGAGGCGATCGAGCTGGCCAAACCCGTGGAGGGGATCATCACCGACCGCTTCGACATCCGCAACGGCAATTTCGGGGTACGCATCGCGGCGGCGGCCAGCGACCGCATCACGGCCATCGACAACGGCACGGTGGTGCTGAGCCTCTGGACGCCCGAGACGGGTTACATGGTCGAGCTGCAGCATGCGAACAACCTCCTCTCGGTCTACAAGGGGCTTTCGCAGTCGCTCGTCACCACGGGGCAGACCATCCGCGCGGGCGAGATGGTCGGCTACAACGCCGAGGCGGAAGAGGGCGAGGTGCGGCTTTTCGAATTCGAACTCTGGAACAACGGCAAGCCCGTAGACCCAGAAGGGTATATCGTATTCTGACGCACAGGCATGAAACAACGACTTGCAATACTGGGTTCGACGGGCTCGATCGGCGTGCAGACGCTCGACATCGTGCGTGAGAACCCCGCTTTATTCGAAGTGCGCGTGCTGACGGCCAACCGCAACTGGCAGCGGCTCGCGGCACAGGCACGGGAATTCGACGCGGACACGGCGGTCATCGCCGACGAACGCTATTACGGGCAGCTGCGCGATGCGCTGGCCGGCACCGACGTGAAGGTGTACGCCGGAGAGGATGCCGTGGCCCAGGTCGCGGCGGGCGGCGATACGGACGTGGTGGTCAACGCGCTGGTAGGCTACGCCGGGCTGGCGCCGACGGTGGCCGCGCTCGGCGCCGGGAAGAAACTGGCGCTGGCCAACAAGGAGTCGCTCGTGGTGGGCGGCGAATACGTGATGCGGCTGGCGGCCGAAAAGCGTGCCCCGATCCTGCCGATCGACTCGGAGCATTCGGCCATCTTCCAGTGCCTGGTGGGCGAGCAGTCGCCCATACGGAGGCTCATCATCACGTGCAGCGGTGGCGCATTCCGCGACCTGCCCTGCGAAAAACTGGCCGATGTGACCGTGGAACAGGCGCTGCGCCACCCCCAGTGGGAGATGGGCGCAAAGATCACGATAGACTCGTCGACGCTGGTGAACAAAGGCTTCGAGGTAATCGAGGCACACTGGCTGTTCGGCACCCCGGTGGAGAAAATAACGGTGCTGCTGCACCCGCAGTCGATCGTACACTCGATGGTGGAGTTCGAGGACGGGGCGATCAAGGCGCAGCTGGGCACGCCCGACATGCGTATGCCGATCAGCTTCGCGCTGATGTACCCCCGGCGGGCGACCCGCCCCGGCGAGCGGTTCGACTTCATGGCGCACCCGCAGCTGACTTTCGCCGGGGTCGACCGGGCGAAATACCCGGCGCTGGAGATCGCCTGCGAGTGCCTGCGCCGCCGCGGCACGGCGGCCTGCACGATGAACGGCGCCAACGAGGTGGCCGTCGCGGCGTTCCTCGGCCGCAAGTGCGCATGGCTGGATATCGTGCGTGCCATCGAGTACGCCCTGGGGCGCGCCTCGTTCGCCGCCGCCCCCACCCTCGGGGACTACGCCGAGGCGAACGACGAGGCCCGGCGGCTGGCTGCGGAATACTTAGCGTTGTAATCAAAAGACAGACATGGATATAATCATCAAGATCATTCAGTTTTTCCTCTGCTTCACCATCCTGGTGGGCATCCACGAATTGGGACACTTCCTTATGGCGCGGGTTTTCAGGATCCGCGTCGACAAGTTCTATATCTTCTTCGACCTGTGGTTTTCGATCTTCAAGTTCAAGCGCGGCGACACCGAGTACGGGCTGGGCTGGCTGCCGCTGGGCGGATACTGCAAGATCGCCGGCATGATCGACGAGTCGATGGACAAGGAGCAGATGAAACAGCCCCCCAAGCCCGACGAATTCCGCACCAAACCCGCATGGCAGCGTTTTCTGGTGATGATCGCGGGCGTGGTGATGAACGTCCTGCTGGCGATCGTCATCTACTGCGGCGTCTGCTACGTGTGGGGCGACAACTACTTCTCGAACGAGGACGCCAAATGGGGGTACAACTTCAACGAGGCGGGGCACAAGCTCGGCTTCGAGGACGGCGACAAGTTCGTGACCATCGACGGCGAGCCGGTCGACGATATCAACAAGATACTCAACTCGCTGCTCATCACCGAAGGCGAGCGGAAGGTCGTCGTCGAGCGCGGCGGGAAGCACGTGGAGCTGACGTTGCCGCTGGACGAGCTGATCGAGATGCGCCAGGCCAAAGGTTACGAAGACCTCTTTACGCTGCGTGTGCCGTTCCTGATCGACAGCGCGGTGTACGAATCGGCGGCGGCGCTCAGGCGCGGCGACGAGATCGTGGCCATCGACGACGCACGGGGGCTGGAATACTCCGGCTACCAGCAATACCTCAAGACCCGGGCGGGCGGGGAAGTGACCCTGACGGTGAAACGCGAAGGCGACATGCTGCTGCAGATCGCCGTCCCGGTGTCCGACGAGGGCAAGCTGGGCGTGATAGCACGCAATCCCTATACGCTGCGCACACAGGAGTACACCTTCTGGCAGTCGATCCCGGCAGGCATCGAAAAGGCCGGGAAAGTCATTTCGTCCTACTGGGAACAGTTGAAGATGATCGTGCAGCCCAAGACCAAGATGTACGAGGAGCTGGGCGGGTTCATCGCCATCGGCAGTATTTTCCCCGGGGACTGGAACTGGGAGGATTTCTGGTTGAAGACGGCGTTCCTATCGATCATCCTCGCGGTGATGAACATCCTGCCCATACCGGGCCTGGACGGCGGGCATGCGATCTTCACGTTCTGGGAGATGGTCACGGGACGCAAGGTGAGCGACAAGGTGCTAGAAGGCGCGCAGTACGTCGGGCTGGTCATCATCCTGTTCCTGCTGCTGTACGCCAACGGGAACGACATATACAGGTTCTTTATCAAGTAGGCATATGTTGCTGGGGCATGTACAGGACATGATCCAACGGCTCGCGGCCAACCGCCGCGAACGGCAGCCCCGCAGCAAGAAAGAGAAGATGCTCGACCTGCTGGGCAGGGATAGGGCCAGTCATCCGACACACCGGGAAGAACTCCCGCCCGAAACGGTCGAACGCGTCAAAGCCGAGATCCGGGAAGAGACCCGCCGGGAACGGCGCAGAAAGCGAGTCATCGGATGGATCGTGGTAATCCTGGCACTCGGGGCGGCGATTTACCTTATAATTTCGTACCTTAATTATAGCTCGGAGGGATTCCTCGGGGACGGACAATTCGAAACAGATGAAACTGGCAAACTGCGCCGAAGCATTACGGCGACACCATTTTGAGGTTGAAACGGTGAAGGACACCACCGAGGCGTTCGCGGTGCTGAAAGCCATCGCGGAGCGGGAACGGCCGGAAATAGTATCGTTCGGCGACTCGGAAACAATGCACGCCACGGGCATCGTCGGGTGGCTGCGCGGCGACGGACGCTGGAAGCTGCTCGACGGGTTCGACCCCGCGATGAGCTATCCCGAACGGTTGGAGATACGCCGGCAGGCGCTGATGTCCGACCTCTTCATCACGGGGGTCAACGCCATCAGCATGGAAGGCTCGCTCCACTGGCTCGACAAGGTGGGCAACCGCATCGCCCCGGTGGCGTTCGGGCCCCGCAAGGTGGTCATCGTGGCCGGACGCAACAAGATCGTCGCCGACCGTGCCGAGGCCGAGGAGCGCATCCGCACGATCGCCGCACCGCAAAACGTCGCACGGCACCCGGGATTCCGCACGCCGTGCGCCCGGACGGGCGTATGCTCGGACTGCAACTCGCCCGACCGCGTGTGCAACACGCGTATGGAGATGCTGCGGTGCTGGCCCGCAGGGCGCGTGCTGGTCGTGCTGATAGACCAGGAACTGGGACTTTGACAAATACCGGAAGGATGAAAGCCATAAGATACATAGCCATACTGATCCTCGCGGCGGCACTCGCGGCCTGCGGGGAGAAATCGGAACCGTACTACACGACAAGCTATCCGGTGAGCCGGGTCGAAGCCACCGTCACGCTCGGCGCAGCAGCAACGGCAACGGCCGAAGAAGAGCCCGAACCGGAGCCGGAACCCGAACCGGAACCCGAGCCTGAACCCGACCCGATAATCGAGGCCATACGCGCGGACGTGCTGGCCGAAGCCCCGGTACAGGCCGGGGGCGGTTACGTGCTCGAATTCCTCTACCACAACAGCGGATGGCTCTATATCACACCCGCACCGGACGCCGCGCCGATCACCGGGTCGTTCAACAAGGAACCCGACAAACCCGACCAGCTGCGGTTCTTCTACGAGGACGCCGACTACACCTATGCGGTTTCCTACTATTCGGAGGAGGGCAAGAGCCTCACGCTGCTGACCGTAGACCTCACGGCCAAATACCAGGCGCTCTACCCCACGGCCGGCATCACGAAGGTCGAAAGGCTGGAATACACGACGCACCCCTTCTAAGGGCTGCGAAGACCCTTTACAAACCGACAATACACCGATGGCAAAAGTCAAAAAGGCCTTTTTCTGCAAGAATTGCGGGTTCGAAGCCCCCAAATGGCTGGGGCGCTGCCCCTCGTGCGGCGAGTGGAACACCTTTACGGAGGAGATCATAGCCCGCGAAAGCGGTTCCGTGGCGGCCAATGCCGCAGGGCCGCTGCCCGCGGCGAAACCCCAGCGCGTAGGCGACATCCGCGAAAGCGAACACCGCCGCATAGACGTGGGCAACGGCGAGGTGAACCGTGTGCTGGGCGGCGGGATGGTGCCGGGGTCGCTGATCCTCGTGGGCGGGGAGCCGGGCATCGGCAAGTCGACCCTCTCGCTGCAGATCGCACTGGCGGCGAACGGGCTGAAAACGCTCTATGTCTCGGGCGAGGAGTCGGCCGAGCAGATCAAGATGCGCGCGGGGAGGATCGGAATCGGCAACGACGAATGCCTGATCTATCCCGAGACGCTGCTCGAAAATATCGTCAGGCAGATCGGCGAACACAGGCCCGACCTGGTGGTGATCGACTCGATACAGACCATCTATACCGACCTGCTGGACTCGTCGGCGGGAAGCGTGTCGCAGATACGCGAATGCGCCGCGACGCTGCTCAAGTATGCCAAGTCGACCGGGACGTCGATCTTCATCATCGGCCACATCACCAAGGACGGAAACATCGCCGGGCCCAAGATCCTGGAACACATCGTCGACGTCGTCCTGCAATTCGAAGGCGACAGCAACAATATCTACCGCATCCTGCGCGGCATAAAGAACCGTTTCGGCGCGACGTTCGAAATCGGGGTATTCGAGATGCTGGACAGCGGCCTGCGGAGCGTGGACAACCCGTCCGAGATCCTGCTGACGCACTACGAGGAGCCGCTGAGCGGCATCGCCGTGGGCGCTTCGGCCGACGGCGTGCGCCCCTACCTGATCGAGGTGCAGGCACTGGTGAGCGGCGCGGCATACGGTACGCCCCAGCGTTCGACGACGGGCTACGACACCAAGCGCATGAACATGCTGCTGGCCGTGCTGGAAAAACGCGTAGGAATGAAGATGTTCCAGAAGGACGTCTTCCTGAATTTCGCCGGCGGGTTCAAGGTCGCCGACCCGGGATTAGACCTGGCCGTGGTCGCGGCGGTGATCTCGTCGTACTACGACCGCCCCGTCGCCGAGGGGGTCTGCTGCGCGGGCGAGATCGGACTATCGGGCGAAGTGCGCCCGGCGCCCCGCACCGAGCAGCGCATCAGCGAGGCCGCACGCCTGGGATTCAAACGCATCGTCGTATCGGGGTATCTGGGCAAGGGCGCCAAACGCCCCAAGGGGATCGAGGTCGTGACGATAAACAGCGTAGACCAACTGCCACGGGCCCTTTTTGTGGAATAGATTTTGCTCTTACACCTGTAAAAAGGAGTAAGAGATGCAAAAAAGAATAGTCGTTCTCGGCGGGGTGGGATTTATCGGCACGCACCTCTGCCTGCGCCTTCTGGAGGAAGGGCACGAGGTTTTCTGTGTCGATATCCGCGATGCGGTCAACTCGCCCCTGCTGCGGGGCGTGTTACAGCATCCCCTGTTCCGGTATGTACACCACAACATCATCAACGGCTTCAGCATCCGCTGCGACGAGATATACAACCTCGCGTCGCCGTCGCGCGTACGCTACAACAAAGCGCTCCCGGTGGAGACGCTCCGCGTGAGCGTGCTGGGTGCCATAAACACGCTCGAGACAGCCCGCAGCGAACATGCGCGGGTGGTCTTCGCCTCGGCGGGAAACATCTACGGCATCGGGCAGCGCGACCCGGCGAGCGAACCGGGCAACTGCTGCTCGACGCACTACATCCTCTGCGAAGGCAAGCGCGCCGCCGAGGCACTGCACAGGGCATACCACAGCGAATACGACGTCGACACGCGCATTGCCCGCATATTCAACACCTACGGCAGCGGCGCCGACCCGATGGATCAGCGCGTGGTGATAAAGATGGTCGTGGCGGCCTTGCAGAACCGCGACATCGTCGTCAACGGCAGCGGGGAGCAGCTACGCACGTTCTGCTGGGTCGAAGACCTCGTGGAGGGGCTCGTCAGGCTGATGGAAACACCGCCGTCGGCCGGGGCGGTACGCACGGTGAACCTGGGCAGCAACCATGAAATCTCCATCCGGGCGCTGGCGGAGAAGATCGTCGCGCTGACCGGGAGCCGCTCGCGGATCGTACACACGGCGGCACGGGCCGACGACGCAAGGCGGCGTGCACCCGACATCTCGGCAGCACGCAGGGAGCTGGGCTGGGTGCCCCGGACACCGCTCGCAGAAGGGCTGCGCCGCACGATCAGCTATGCGGAAAAGGAGTTGGCGGACAAAGCCTACGCCGGGGTCACATGGGCGGAGATGAACTAAAAAGGGAAGACAGAATGACAACAACGGATTTTGACAAGATCATCTGGCGGGACGCGCTGACGTTCGTGGACTTTTTCGCCACATGGTGCGGGCCATGCCAGATGATGCACCCCGCCATCGACAAGTTCCAACGGGAGATGAACGGCCGCGTGGATGTATACAAGGTGGATATCGACGACCGCGGAATGCTGGACGCAGTGCACCGCTACAACATCATGTCGGTGCCGACGCTCATGTTTTTCCGCCGGGGCGAAGTGCTGTGGCGCGAGAGCGGACTCGCGAGTTACGACCACCTGGTAAACGTGCTGCGGGAGCTGGAAAAGCGCGAACAGGTGGCACAGCGATGAACTCCCGCGCGAAACAAACAATGCATGAAAGGGAGGCCTATGCCTCCAGACGCCAGGCGAGCTCCTCGTGGACGTAGTCTTCGGCAGGGAGCTTACCCAGAGAACCGGCTGCGCGGAGTACCGCCTGCCGGTTCTCTTCGTTTTGCGCCGCGACGGCAGCGAGCAGCGCCACCGCACCCTGGGCCGTAAGGCGGGCGGCGGGAACGGGATGCTGTGCCGCAGGCCGGCAGGAAACCTGCTGCCCGGCAGCACACGGGGAGGCGACATGCGGGTCTGAGGCCGGAGAAGCGCCTGGGGCGGCTGAGACAATTGCGGCGGAAGGGGCAGTTGCGGCGGAAGGGGTCACGTCAACGGAAGAAGCGCCGGCGACAGGCGCGGTAACTTCCGGGGAAGAGGCCTCCTGAACAGAAGCATCAGAGACAAAGGTATCCGGGGCGACAGGGGTACTTGCACCGTCGGCAGTTGCAGTGGCAGTCGCTTCGGTCGTCGCCTCGGCCGTTGCCTCGGCCGTTGCATTGCGGTGCACGGCTTCGACGGCCGGAGCAACCCATGAGGCCGTAAGGCGGGGACTGCGCGCGGCGGCGAGCAGGGCGGCATACTGCAACAACGCATCGGGCGAGGCGATCCACGCCGAGAACAGCACGGGGAACGCCTCGGCTCGGCTCAGCAGGGCAAAAGCGGCTTCCTCGGCGATTTCGGAATTGACGATGCCGGCGGCCCATGCGGGGAACTCCTCCGGCGTAAGGCACGCCGGACATGCAATATGCAGCGCCGCAAGGCGCAGTTCGCGGACATCCTGCCGGTAGAGGTAACGGGCGAAACCGTGGTCGGGCGCCTCCGCACGCGCTATCCGGCGCAATGTGGGCAGGCTCACCCCGTAATTCAGTCCGTAAGGCGTGCCGTAATAGCGCATCGAATCGGCTACGGCACCGTTACGCTCGCGGCGCAACTCCCTGAGCAGCGCCACCATACGCGACGTGTAATCCATCGGTAAAAGCTATTTGCGGCGGGGAAGCGCGACGTTGATCGTGCGGCCGAACTCGAACAGCGGAAGCACCGCGCGGGCATACTCGCGGCCGCCGGCGATGACCGTGCAGACCGACGGGTCGGCCACGCGACAGGTCACGGTATTGGACTCCTTGGCCGAAGCCTCGACGGCGGTAGCCGTATTGCCCGAGGGTTCGATCTGCAACAGCACCATGTCACCCGAAAGGTCGCTCTCGGGGAGCAGCCCTGCGGCGGCGCTGAAACGGCAGACGATATACTGCTTCTTATCGGATTGCGGATAGACCACATAGCGGCGGGTCTCGGTGGTGACGACACGCTTGCCCAGGAAGAGCTCCAGATAGCTCTGTTCGAGGCGTTCGATCTCGGCCAGGGCGGCTTTCAGCCCCTCGCCGAAGACATTTTCGCCCGCTTCGCCCGTGATGAGTTCGATACGGTGCCTGCGAAGCGAAAAGATCGTGTTGGCGGCTTCACGAGCGGCGTCTTCGAGCGCCAGCACCGTCATGTCGTTCTTGTCGGCCTGGAGGCGCGAAAATTCGTCCTCGGACGTGGCATGGGACATCACCGTGCGCGAAGGTTGGGCCGGGGCGGGCGCATCGAGGCACGCCTTGGGGTCGAGCAGGGCGACCGAAGCCCCGGTAACGGCCCAGGATATCTTGTCGGTCAGCGGGGCGCGGACGCCGAGGAATTTCTGCGCATAGCGCGCATAGGGGCCGCTGAGGGTCACGTCGCGCTCGGCCGTGACGTCGACAGCCAGTACCGTGCGGGGCTGCGACACGACGATGCCGCCGGATGTTTCGTCGGCCCCTTGCAGGGCTATGTATGGGTTTTGCGCCGCGGCGCCGCCGCATACGAGGAGGGCGAGCGCCAGAAGTCTGAGTTTCATGGGTTCGAATTTTTTAATCGCTAACGCAAATGTAACTTATTTTGCCGTGCTATCAAAATTTCAGGTAAAAATCGCGCGTCAGGGCGCGGTATTCGGGGGTATACTGCTCGTGCACACCCGTGCCGATAACCAGCTCGGTGCGATCGGGGGCCGGGGCGGAGGGCACAGAAAAGAGGGGGACGGCATCCGACAGGGCCGCCGGGTCATCGGAACGAAGGCCGGAACCCGCGGCGGAAAAACCGAAGGGAGGCGAAGCGGCGGCGGGCGGAAAAACGTCGCCGGAAGGCGTACGGACGAATTCGAGCAGCACCCGTTTGGCCGCGTGGCGGGGCGTCGTGCGCACGTCGGTACGACGCACCGGAAGCAACACGTCCCGGCAGATGCCGATGAAACGGGCGGCCTCGTCCGCAGGCAAGACCACGGCGAAGCGCCCCTCGTCGGAGAGCAGACGCACGACGGCGTCGCGCAGGTCGCCAAAGGGCAGCCGTACGGCATGGCGGGCCGTGGTACGCCCCGCGTCGGGACAGGTGAGCGAACCGACAAAGAACGGCGGGTTGGAGACGACCAGATCGAACCGCTCCTGAGGCGCGAACTCCTGGACGGGGCATTGCACGAACGCTACCCTGCCGCCCCACGGCGAGGCATCGGCATTCTCGCGCGCCTGCGAAATGTCTTCCACGTCGACACCCGTGATCCGGGCCCCGGGGACACGTTGTGCCATCATCAGTGCAATAAGCCCCGTACCGGTACCGATATCGAGGATGCGCCTGTCCGACGGACGCACCGAGACCCAGGCGCCCAGCAGCACGCCGTCCGTCCCGACCTTCATCGGGCAGCGATCCTGGCGTATGGCGAATTGTTTGAAGCGGAACATCGTCTCTATGCTTTGAGGTAACCGTCGATACCCGCTCCGAAGAGCGAGAAATCGTAACGCACAGGGTCGGCGGGATCGAACATGCGGAGCGAAGCGGTGGTCTGCTCGACGGCACGCCAGTCGTTCTGGCGGCGTGTGAGCAACCCCAGCGCACGGGACATATTGCCGGTATGGACGTCGAGCGGAATATAGAGCGCCGACATCGGGATGCGCGTCCACTCGCCGAAATCCACACCCCGCCCGTCGCTACGCACCATCCAGCGCAGGTACATGCAGAGCCGTTTGCAGGCGGCGCCCTTCTCGATGGACGAAAGATGTTTTTCGCAACGCGGAGCATGGTCGCAGCCGAAGAATTCGCGCCGGAATTCGGCAAAGACCGCCGGGATGCTCCGCGTCGCCTCGTAGCGGGTCTCGAAGAAACTACCGATGCCGCCGTGAAGCTCCTCCATACGACGCAGCGCCAGCACGAAGTCACGCAGGTCGCCGCCGTTGAACGTGCGGTGGGCATAGGACGAAAGCGATGCCAGCTCCTTCTCCGAGGCGTTGCGCACGAAATCCGCCGGAGCGTCGTCCATGCAGCGCATCATCCGGTGGCCGTTCGCCACGATCGCCTTGCGGTTGCCCCAGGCGATCGTGGCGGCGAAAAATCCCGCGATCTCCCGGTCGGTACGCCCCGCATAGCGGTGCGGCACCGAGATGGGGTCGCACTCGATAAACTCGGGACGGTTGTATTTGTCGTGGAGCCGTTCGAGCAGCTCCCTGAGTTCTGTATCCATAATACAACTGTATTTATGCAATGATCCGCAACCCCGGACGGCTTCGGGAACAGCCCGAAGCAGCCCCGCCACGCCGGGAAAGCCGCCGGATACCGGAAGCGATGTCAGACGGCAGGGCACCCGGGGAACCCGTACGGCGCGGCGAACCGCCCACCGGACGCAGCCTTACAGAATCCGGCCGTCGGACATCGTGATGCGGCGGTCGGCCATGGCGGCGAGGTGTTCGTCGTGGGTCACGATCACGATGGTCTGCCCCAGCCGGTCGCGCAGCTCGAAAAAAAGACGGTGTATCTCGTCGCGGTTGTGCGAATCGAGGTTGCCCGAGGGTTCGTCGGCCAGCAGCACGGCGGGGGAATTGATCAGGGCCCGTGCGATGGCCACGCGCTGCTGCTCGCCGCCGGAAAGCTGGCCGGGCTTATGGTCGCGGCGCCCGGCGAGACCCATCATTTCCAGCAGCTCCGCGGCGCGGCGTTCGACCTCCGCACGGGGGTGTTTGCCGATCAGCCCCGGGATGCAGACGTTCTCGAAGGCCGTGAACTCGGGCAGCAGGTGGTGGAACTGGAACACGAAACCGATGCGTCCGTTGCGGAATCGGGACAACGTCTTATCGCCCAGCGAAAAAACATCCTGCCCGTCGATTTCGACCCGTCCGCCGTCGGGCCGCGAAAGCGTACCCACGATCTGCAACAGCGTGGTCTTGCCGGCGCCGCTGGCACCGACGATCGAAACGACCTCGCCCCGGGCGACGTCGAGCGAAACGCCTTTCAGCACTTCGAGGTCGCCGAAGCGCTTGTGTATATCGGTAACTTTAATCATCGGTCGGTTTTTTATCCAGTTTGTACTTCGCTTCGATCGCCCGTATCGACCGATCGACGTCCGCCAACAATCCTTCGATATATCCCTCCGGAAAATAATAGGGCGCTGTCAGCATGAATTCGGCAAAACACGGCACCGAGAAAATACACTCCCACCGCTCGTACATGTCCCCGGTATAGAAACGCTCCCGCTGTTTCTCGCTGAAGTCCTTGGACATGTCGTTCTGGGCAGTGAGTTTTAACTGGTAGTACATCGAGATATTCTCCTCCAAATCGGCCAGCACGGCGTATCCCTGCGTGACGGCCAGCAGGAAGTCCTTGTCGGACACCGAAGACATCAGGCCGGAATTCTTCAGCACCTCGAAAGCATCCCTGCGCGGATGGAAGAAATGGATCCGCCCGTAAACCGGATCGAAAGAGGCCAGCGTATCGGACGGTATCCGTTTCAGGTCACGGCGGTTGTCCGTCAAGCGCTTGCAGGCACGCATCTCCCATTGCTGATAGTCCCAGACCTGCATGAAATCCGCGCGGTTGGTTTCCAGTTCGGCATGTACCAGCAGCATTGTCGCACGCACCTCGCGCGCCACGCGCCAGCGTTCGATCAGACCCGAGCCGGCGAACGTAACGACGATGCCGATGATGACCACCGAGAGTTGCAGCGCATAGTCGCGCCATGTCCAGTTGAAAGCGGGCTTCCCGACCGCCGTCCCGTCCGCCGGACGGGAACTCCCGGAGCGGCCGTAATTCCCGCTACGGCTGTCTGCCGTGCGGAGGTTTTGGCGTTCACCGGATCGTCCGCCCCGGGACGCGGATTGCCTTGCGCCGCGGTGCTCGCCGCCCGGACACTCCCGCACCTCGGACTGCCTGCCCGGCCCGCTTTGCGTTTCGGCCTGCGGCTTGTTCTGCGGGCTATCATGCTGCTTGTCCCGCTGCGCGCCCTGCTGCGATCGGTTTTGCTGTCCGCCCTGCGGCCTTCCCCGTCGTCCGTCACGACGCCCGGCAGGTTTTTCCGCCCCGTTTTCCGACACCTTTTCCGCAGGCTTCTCCGCCGGATTCCCCGTTATTTTTTCATTTGGCATATCTCTCCGCTGTTTTGTACGTATGCGTTGAAGATCCTCACCGTATCGACGGCTTCCCGCACGTCGTGCACGCGCAGGATCGCGGCGCCCTGCCGCAGGCACTCCCACCCCAGGGCTACGGTACCCGCGAGGGATTGGGCAGGGGTGGCGCCGAGCACACGGTAGATCATCGACTTGCGCGAGAGCCCCGCCAGTACGGGATAGCCCAGCGCACAGAGGCGGTGAAGCCCGGCGAGCAGTTCGTAATTCTGTTCCGTGGTCTTGGCGAAGCCGAAACCGGGATCGAGGACGAGATGCTCGCGTGCGATCCCGGCGGCGAGCAGCGCGGCAACCCTGGCCTCGAAATAGGCGACGACCTCGGCCGTGATGTCGCGTTTGTAGTCCGTGAGCGACTGCATGGTCTTAGGGTCGCCCTTCATGTGCATGGCGATGTAGGGCACCCCGTATTTCGCCGCGACGGCAGGCATGGCGGGGTCGAGTTCCCCGGCAGAAATGTCGTTGATGATCAGGGGGCCGAACCTTTCGATCGCCCGGGCAGCGACCTCGCTGCGGAACGTATCGACCGAAACGGCCATGCCGGGGGCCAGCCGCCGCACGGCCTCCACGCCCAGCTCCACGCGCCGCCACTCCTCCCCGGGGGATACTTCGTCCGCCCCGGGACGCGACGAGTAGCCGCCGACGTCGATGATCGACGCCCCTTCGGCTACGGCCTCGCGCACGCGGCGCTCGACATGCGGCGCATCGGGCATACGGCTGCCGGCGAAAAACGAGTCGGGGGTGACGTTCAGGATCGCCATCACCCGGGGCTGTGAGAAATCGAACAAGGGGTTATTTGCTGCCATGGCTGAAAATCCGGTCGAGTTTGACTACTGCTGGTTCGAGGTCTTCCTCGAAGATATTGACGACCACATAGTCCGCACGGGCGCTCAGCGCATCGTCGTCGAGCTGCGCGGCGATGCGGCGCACGACCTGATCGGCCCCGCACCCGTCGCGGCGGCAGGTGCGCTCGATGCGCAGTTCGCGCGGCGCGAGGACGGCGACCGTCTTGTCGACACAACCTTCGAGCCCGGCTTCGAACAGGATGGCGCTTTCGAGGATCACGTAGCTACCCTCCTGCCGCGCCGCCCAGGCATCGAAATCACGCATAACGACCGGATGCACCAATGCATTGAGGTCGGCCAGCGCCTGCGGGTCGGCAAAGACGATGCCTGCGAGGTAAGCCCGGTCGAGCACCCCGTCACGGAAAGTCCCCTCGCCGAAGCGGCCGGCCAACTGCCGCCGCAGCGCCCCATCCTCCTGCATCAGCCGTTTGGCCGCAGCGTCCGAATCGTAAACCGCAATGCCCTTCTGTGCAAAAAGGCGGCAGACAGTGCTCTTGCCGCTGCCGATGCCGCCCGTAATTCCTACTTTCATCATTCCTGTCCGTCGGGAAAATCTATCTCGGGAACCGCATCGATAGAGGTTATCTTAATATCGCTGAATTTCACGGAAATCGCATTCTGCAACGACTGCGGGTCGATGATGATCCGCCCCTCGTGCCCCTCCTCGCGCGAGCGCTTGTACTTGAGCGCCGAGAGCGGGATGCGCAGCGTCTTGTTCATGTAGACCTGGTAACCGAACAGGTTGGTACCGACCCCCTCGACGGTACACGTCACATCGAAAACCTGCCCGTCGACATCCACACGCACCTTCTGTTCGGTGGTGTAGATATAACTCAGTTTGGCGATATACCACAGGATGAACGACGCCATGAGCAACGCCAGAAAGACCGGCGAGACATAGCGGTGCATCCACTTCAGCAAACTATCTATTGCACGTTGGAGTTCCATGACGCAAAGTTAAAAATAAAATGGACTGCACCAACCGTGCAATCCATTTTATTTACATATAAGAAATATGTGTATTACTCCTTGTCGATCTTGGCACGCTTGGCCATCAGGTCGTAAGCGACCGGCGTAGCGATGAAAATCGTAGCCACCGTACCCACGATGACGCCGACCGTCAGGGCGAAGATGAAGCCGCGGATGGTCTCGCCGCCGAAGAAGAAGATGGCGAGCAGCGTCACGAGCGTCGTACCCGAGGTGTTGATCGTACGCGACAGCGTCGAGTTGATGGCGTTGTTCACGTTATCCTTGAGGTTGCGCTTGGGATAGAGGCCCAGGTACTCGCGGATACGATCGAAGACGACCACCGTATCGTTGATGGCATAGCCGATGATCGTAAGGATCGCGGCGATGAACGCCTGGTTCACCTCCAGGTTGAAGGGCACGAAACCGTAGAGCATCGAGAAGAGGCCGATGATGAACAGCGCGTTGACGGCCAGTGCGAGCGTGGCGCCCGATGCCCACTGCCAGCGCTTGAAGCGGAACGTGATGTAGAGGCCGATGGCGATGAGCGAGAACAACACCGAGTAGATGGCGTTCCAGGTCATGTCCTTGGCGATCGAAGGGCCGATCTTGTCGGCAGTGAGGATACCGTTGACGTCGGTCTGGGTATTACGGAACTGCTCGAAGGAGATGTCGTACGAATAGAGCGGCTTCAGGGCGTCGAAGATGATCTGCTCCACTTCGGCGGTAGCCTCGTCCGACGTGTCGTCGTAGCGGTACTGCGTCACGATGCGCATCTGGTTCTCGTTGCCGTACTGCTTCACCTCGAAGCTGATCGCCGAAGCGTCGGCACCGGCGTGCTGCGAGAACGCCTCGCCCAGGTTCTGGCGCACCTCCTCGGCCGAAACGGCCTTGTCGAAGCGGATCACATAGGCACGGCCGCCGGTGAACTCGGCACCGAGGTTCAGGCCGCGGGCCACGAACGAGATGCACGAAAGGGCGATCAGCACCACGGCGATCGTATAACCCACCTTGCGCACGCGGATGAAATCGAAATGCGTGTTGTTCAGGAAGTTCTCCGACCACTTGCGCGAGAAGGAGATATGTCCCCACCTGGCGACGATCCACTCGATCAGCAGGCGCGTAATGAACACGGCGCTGAAGAACGAAGTGATGATACCGATGATAAGGGTCGTGGCGAAGCCCTGTACGGGGCCGTTACCGAAGATGAAGAGCACGATACCGGTGATGATGGTCGTCAGGTTACCGTCGATGATGGCCGAGTAGGCTTTCGAGAAACCGTCTTTGATGGCCAGCGAGAGCCCCTTGCCGCCGCGCAGCTCCTCCTTGATACGTTCGTAGATGATGACGTTGGCATCGACGGCCATACCCATCGTCAGGACGATACCCGCGATACCCGGCAGCGTCAGCACGGCGCCGAACGACACCAAGACGCCCATCAGCAGGAAGACGTTGGTCAGCAGGGCGACGTCGGACATCCAGCCTGCGGTCTTGTAGAACAGGCCCATGTAGAGCAGCACGAGGATGAAGGCGATCACGAACGAAAGCATACCCGCGTTGATCGACTCCTGACCCAGCGAGGGGCCCACGACGGTATCTTGGATGATCTTGGCCGGAGCGGGAACCTTACCCGAGTTGAGTACGTTGGCAAGGTCTTTCGCCTCCTGAATCGTGAAGTCGCCCGTGATCTGCGAGGAACCCTTGTCGATCTTGGTGTTCACGCGGGGTGCGGAATATACGTACCCGTCGAGGACGATGGCGATGCATTTGCCGATGTTCTCGCCCGTCAGACGCGCCCACTCCTGCGTACCCTCGCCGTTCATGGTCATCGACACCTCGGCCGTAGCGCCGCGCTGGGCGTACTGCTCCGTGGCGCTCGTCACGACCGACCCGTCCAGCGGAGCCTTGCCGTCGGGCGTGGAAACCTTGATGGCATAAAGGTAGTAGCGGCCGTCGATCTTATCGTCGCCCTTGACACCCCACTTGAAGTCGATGTCGGCCGGGAAGAGCTCGCGCACCGCAGGGTTCGCCAGGTATTCGTTGACGGCAGCCATGTCGGCCTTATAGGCGGCACCGATGGCGGCCCCACCCGCATAACTAGGGTCGAGCACGGCCAGCAGCGGGTTCTGCGTACGGTCGTAGCGGCCTGCGTCCACCTGCCCGGCAGCGGCAACGGAATCGGCGCCGATCTCGGCGATCAGGCCTGCGGCGTCGCCGGAAGCGGTCTGCTCACCGACGGCCTCGGCTTCGGCCGAAGCGGTCTCGGGCTGCGTGGCGGCGGGGAGCTCGGCCAGCTCGGCCTTGACGAGCTTATCGGCGGCTGCCAGTGCGGGAAGCACCTCGCGGGCATCGTAGGTCAGCCAGAATTCGAGCGACGCGGTACCCTGCAACAGGTCGCGCACACGCTGCGGCTCCTTCACGCCCGGCAGCTCGACCAGGATGCGGTGCGAGTTGGGCAGACGCATGATGTTGGGCTGCGTAACGCCGAAATGGTCGATACGGCTGCGCAGGACGTTGAACGAAGCGGCGATGGCGGCATCGGTTTCCTTCTTGAGGATTTTCTCGACGTCGGCATCGGAGCTTTCGAGCGTGATGTCCTTGCGGTCGGGGCTGACGAAGATCGCAGCCAGCGAACCGCCGTTCGAAAGGCGCTGGTAGGCCTTCACGAAGTCGGAAATATAGTCTTTCGAGGTGCCGTCCTTCAGGGCCGCGTTGGCCTCGGCGATGGCGCCGACGAAGGCGGGATCGTGCTGGCTGTCGCCGGCGAGCGCCTTGACGACATCCTCGACCTGCACCTCCAGCATGACGTTCATACCGCCCTTGAGGTCGAGACCCAGGTTCAGTTCCTTCTCCTTGCACTCCTTGTAGGTGAACTTCTTGAACCCGAGGTTATAAACACCCAGATTCTGAACCGAATCGAGGTAATGCTGTTCGGCCTCGCCCTGCTGGTCGAGGGGGAACTGCGCGGCGTACTCCGACGCCTTCTTCTCTACGCTCCGCGTCTTGAACGTGAAGGAGAGCTGGTAAACACACGCAAGCGCCAAAAGGACTGCGAGTAATTTAATAGCACCTTTACTTTGCATTTGAGTTGAAAAATTTTGTTATTATCTGTTGTAATTATTGTCATTACGCATAATAGCACGCAAAGATAGGAAAAAAGAATTGAAAATCGGAAATAACGAATTAAGATTTGCGTCGGGAAGATAAAAAAACTGTAATTTTGAAGCCGTATGATAAAATATACGGAGTACAAATACCACCTTGCGGCGCTCTTCAGCGTGGCAGTATGGGGAGCGACGTTCGTTTCGACGAAGGTGCTCATCGCCAATTCGCTGACCCCGGCGGAGATATTCCTGCTGCGGTTCGCCATGGCCTACATCTGCATCTGGCCCCTGTCCGGCAGGCGGTTGTGGGCATCGGGATGGCGCGACGAGCTGACGCTCTCGGTGGCCGGAATCACGGGCGGCTCGCTCTATTTCCTGACCGAAAACATGGCGCTGGAATACGCCCCGGCGTCGAACGTCTCGCTGATCGTCTGCACGGCGCCCGTATGGACGGCCGTACTGCTGAGCCTGCTCTACCGCGGCGAACGGATGACGCGGCGGCAGGCCGTGGGTTCTGCGCTGGCGTTCGCAGGCATGGTGCTGGTCGTCCTCAACGGACGCTTCGTGCTCCGGCTCTCTCCCCGAGGCGACATGCTGGCATTGTCGGCGGCGCTGCTGTGGATGGTCTATTCGCTGGTCATCAAACGCATCGGCGGCCGCTACCCTGCCGTCTTCATCACCCGCAAGGTATTCTTTTACGGGCTGCTGACCATCCTGCCGGTATTCGTTTTCCAGCCTTTTTCGATCACTTCAGAGGTGTTGGCCCGCCCCGCCGTGTGGGGCAACCTGCTGTTCCTGGGGATCGTAGCCTCGATGCTCTGCTATGTCCTGTGGAACGCCGCGATGCACAGACTGGGAGCCGTGCGCACGACCAACTACATCTATTTCAACCCGTTGGTGACGATCATCACGGCGGCGGCCTGCATCGGCGAGCGCATCACCCCCGCGGCACTGGCAGGCGCGGCACTGATCCTCTACGGCATGTGGCGGGCGGAACGGGGATAGGCAAAAAAAGGTGCGACCCGGAAAACCGGATCGCACCCCTGGGAATTTATATGAAAGCCTTGCGGCTGAAGTGCCCCGAACACTTCGCGTATTACTTCACCTCTTCGAACTCAACGTCCTCGGGCTGAGAGCTGTCGCCGCCATTCGATGCGCCGCCGGCATTGGCCTGCGACTGCGACTGGCCGGCATCGGCCCCGGGCTGTGCGCCCTGCGCCTGCTGCTGTGCGTAGATGTCCTGCGATGCAGCCTGCCATGCGGCGTTCAGCTCGGCGATGGCCGTGTCGATGGCCGCCACGTCGGCGTTCTTGTGCGCCTCCTTCAGCTTGGCCAGCGCACCCTCGATCGCGGACTTCTTGTCGGCGGGGAGTTTGTCGCCATACTCCTTGAGCTGCTTCTCCGTGGCAAAGATGTTCGAGTCGGCGGCGTTGATCTTGTCGATACGCTCCTTCTCCTCCTTGTCCTTGGCCTCGTTGGCCTTGGCCTCGTCGCGCATACGCTGGATCTCCTGCTCGGTAAGGCCCGAAGAAGCCTCGATACGGATCTTCTGCTCCTTGCCCGTACCCTTGTCCTTGGCCGAGACGTTCAGAATACCGTTGGCGTCGATGTCGAACGTCACCTCGATCTGCGGCACACCGCGCGGAGCAGCAGGAATGCCGTCCAGGTGGAAGCGGCCGATCGACTTGTTGTCGCGGGCCAGCGGACGTTCGCCCTGGCAGACGTTGATCTCGACCGAAGGCTGGTTATCGGCAGCCGTGGAGAAGGTCTCCGACTTGCGGGTCGGGATCGTGGTGTTGGCGTCAATGAGCTTGGTCATCACACCGCCCAAGGTCTCGATACCCAGCGACAGCGGCGTAACGTCGAGCAGCAGCACGTCCTTCACCTCGCCCGTGAGCACACCGCCCTGGATCGCGGCGCCTACGGCCACCACTTCGTCGGGGTTCACGCTCTTGTTGGGCGTGCGGCCGAAGAACTCCTCGACGATCTTCTGGATCGCGGGGATACGGGTCGAACCGCCGACGAGGATCACCTCGTTGATCTGCGAAGCGTCGAGGCCCGCGTCGCGCAAAGCGAGTTTGCAAGGCTCGATGGTCTTGCGGATCAGATGGTCGCACAACTGCTCGAACTTGGCACGCGTGAGCGACATAACAAGGTGCTGCGGAATGCCGTTGACGGGCATGATGTACGGCAGGTTGATCTCCGTGGAGGTCGAGGACGAAAGTTCGATCTTCGCCTTCTCGGCAGCTTCCTTCAGACGCTGCAAGGCCATCGGATCCTGGCGCAGGTCGATCTGGTGCTCGGCCTTGAACGCCTCGGCCATGTAGTCGATCAGCACGTGGTCGAAGTCGTCGCCGCCCAGGTGGGTATCGCCGTTGGTCGACTTCACTTCGAAGACGCCGTCGCCCAGCTCGAGGATCGAAATATCGAACGTACCGCCGCCGAGGTCATACACGGCGATCTTCATATCGCTGCTCTTCTTGTCCATACCGTAGGCCAGTGCGGCTGCGGTAGGCTCGTTGATGATACGGCGCACCTTCAGCCCGGCGATCTCGCCAGCCTCCTTCGTAGCCTGGCGCTGCGAGTCGGAGAAATAGGCGGGAACCGTGATGACGGCTTCCGTAACCTCCTGTCCGAGGTAGTCTTCGGCCGTTTTCTTCATCTTCTGCAGGATGATGGCCGAAATCTCCTGCGGCGTATACTGGCGGCCGTCGATATCGACGCGCGGGGTGTTGTTGTCACCCTTGACGATCGGATAGGGGGCACGCTCTATATCGGCCGTAACCTGATCGTAGCGCTCGCCCATGAAACGCTTGATCGAAAAGACCGTACGTTTGGGGTTGGTGATGGCCTGACGCTTAGCCGGGTCACCCACCTTACGCTCGCCGTCCGCCGTGAAAGCCACCACAGACGGGGTCGTGCGGTGTCCCTCGGAGTTGGGAATAACCACGGGCTCGTTGCCCTCCATCACTGCTACGCAGGAGTTCGTAGTACCTAAGTCAATACCAATAATTTTTGCCATAATCGTATATAAGTTTAATGATATTTTTTACGTTGCCCTGTGCCCCGCCCCTTCGCCCTGCGGTTCCGGTTGCCGGTCACGCCAGTAGATCGAACAAAGGTTGTACCAAACAGCAATCCCTGCCAAATTGTCAGCATAATGGCAGAATTTCCCCGTGCGACCGTCCCGGCAACTGCGCCCAGGGTGTTATTTTGGCAGAAAGGCCGGGGAGGAACGGGAGGTGCAAAGCAGAAGGGCAAGCAACCGGGCAGCGGACGAAGGCATACGGCAGCGACACGGGCAATCAGCAGGGGCGTCGGACAGGGACGGGGAAAGGAACAGCCGGGAAAAGAAGGGCAGTCGGGGAAAGAAAGGGTTGCCGGAAAAACAAGGGTTACCGGAAAAACAAGGGGGCTCCGGAAAATAGAGCGAAAAAAACAGGCCTGCGAAAACGCAGGCCCTACGACCCGACCCGAGGGCCGGACTAACTCTTAACAACTATTTGTTCTGGTCGCCAAGGATACGCATTGCAACATCGAGGATCGTCGTGTCGTCCAGTGTAACGACTCCACCGTCCGGGCCCGGTTCGAAATGAACCCCCACGCACTCCTTAGCCTCGTGCTTGCCCCCGAAATAATTGCGGACGGTTTCTACGTCGAGTCCTAACTCATCTGCAATGCGTTGCGAGCTGCCGCTGGGCAGCCTGTCCTTGATACGACGCAACTCGTTAAATGTGATAATCATATCCGTTGAATTTTAAGTTGAAGTTCTGCATCACTAAGTTAATACAATTTTGCGGAACTGCAAAATTTCTGCCTTAAAAAGTGAAATAAAAACGTAACAAGAACGGAACATAAATAAAACCGCCCCTTCTATTGCGAAAGGACGGTTTTTCCACACCGGCAGCGAAGCCGGATCAATCTTCCGGTTCGATGTAAAGCTGGAAAATAAGGGGCGTGAACGACGGGATCTCGGTGGTGATGGTCGTCACGGTGGTACCCGTGCTGGAACTGTCGTAGCCGGAGCCGTACATGCTATCGTAGTAACCGCCGTAGTAGCTGCCGTAATAGCCGCCGTAGTAACCGCCGTAGTAGCCGCCGCTGCCGTAGTAGCTATTGGCGTAATTGAGGTAGTTGAGATAATCGAGGTAGCTCGACGAATAACCGCTCGACCCCGAAGTGGACGAACTCGACGAGCCGCTCTTGCCCGACGAACCGTAGGCGTTGGTCGACGTGGTGATGAGCTCCGCCCACTGGCCGAACTTGAGGTTGGGGATGGCGTAGTAGAACGCCTGGATCATCCCGCCGCTCGACGGGGTGTATTCGAGCGCCGTACCCGTTTGCGCGACCTCGCCGTAGATGATCTTCTTCACCTCGTCGATGTTCGTGTCGAAGATGAACCCGTCGAGAAAACGGCCGATATACCAGATTTTGGCCGTGCCTTCGAGCGTCACGGAATCTGCTTCGAGTTTCTTGACCCCCTCGTACTTCTCGTAATCGTCGCCCTCGCCGTGGAAACGTTTTTTGAGTGCCTCGGCGATCTGCATGTCGATATCCCTGACCGAAGCCTCGCTGACGTAGGGCTCGTAGCCCACGTGGTAAGGCGCAGGGAAGGAGAGCTGATCCCCGGGCTCGGCCGGGTTGTAGCGCACGTTGACATAGACCTGGGGGATCGAATCGCAGGCGCTGACCCAGCGCTTGGAAGTCTCGTTATAGGGGTGCTCGGGATCCTCGGGGTCTTCCGGCACCTCCGTGGCGGGCGTGTCGTCATCGCCCTTGCTGTAAATCTGCAGGCCGCCGTTCAGTTCGCAGAAGTCATCCACATCGGTACCCTCGCGTTCGAGCGGGTTGCTGACCGTGTCGCGGATCTCCATGGTCACGATGAACGGGCGTTTGGAACTGAGCGAATAACCTTCCTGCCCCTCATATCCGCCCGTACCCTCGACGCCGTTGCCGACCACCGACGAAGGCATGTAGAGTCGGATTTTCGAGCCGTAGCGCAGCGTCACCTCGGGGGAGGTGATGCCCAGCCGGTCTTTGTTATTCCGGAAATAGGTATCGCCGAGCGTCAGCGTACGGCGCATGGCCAGCCATGTCCCTTCCATCAGTCCTGAGTTTTCCGAGCCGCAGTAGCGGTAGAAAGGTACATAGTGGGTATACTTGGAGAAAGACCCGGCCAGCACGGCATCGTCGGCATTGCGCGTGAGGATGATGTTGCCGCTCAGGTCGCGCCCCGAGAAATCGAAAGACACCCAGATGTCCTCGGTGTTGATCGGATCGGACGCAAGGTCGCCCGCATCGAGCAGGTCGACATAGTACAGCCCTTCGGACTGGAGGTTCTCCACCAGGTCGCTGCGGTGCTGGGTCATCCATGCCTCGAGCGCCTGGTTCTCGAATTTGTCGTAAGATTCCGTTTCGTCTTTCGCGCAGGACGTCAGCACCAGAAGGCCGGCGAGCGGCACGTACAGAAAACGAGCGATAAATTTCATATGTTCGGTTTGTATTTTACTCAACATTTAATCTGCCGGATTCCACAGGGCCGTCCGGTTCTACCCGATCCACTGCATCCACCGTAAAAAGCCAGGCTATGGGACTCTCCTTCGGGATAATGCCGAAATAGTCGTCGCCATAAGCCATATTGTATGTCATATACACCTCGACGGCATCGCCCTCGCGGCAACCAAGTAACGCATCGGCCATCCCTTTTATTATACCGGGGTGTCGCATATCCACCGTCAGCGGCTCGAACGTCCACCATTCGGTATTGAGCCCCCGCCCTTCCAGAAAACTTTTCAGGGAGGCATCGTTCGTATAATAAGGTACGGTCCAGTTGTTTTCCGAACCCGTCGTCACGATATTCGCATAGGTGAAGACATAGGCGCGAAAGGTAATCTTCACGGTCGAGGTCGGGGTTACCTCCGGCCAGTTGACCCGGTCGGGATTGTAGATATCGGTAATGTAGCGGTATACGGCATCGCCTGAAACCGTGTAGTAGGGCTGGTTGCTGCCCTCCTCCAGGTTCTCCTCGGCGACGAGCCGGGGGGCGTGCGTCCCGGTCAGGAAAGAGACTATCTTCTCCTTCTGCGCGGGCTGGATGTCTTCGTCGTCGGAACAGCCGGCCAGCGACACGAGCGCAGCGGATAGGCATATGATTAGTCTTTTCATCGTCGTATTATCGTGCAAATTTACAAAAACAATCCGATTTCAAAGCATGAAACGTAAAAAAAGCCCCGGTTAGCGTGCCGGGGACAAAAAAAAGACGGCTTCAGCCGTCATAAATCTCTTCCTGCAATCAGCGGTAATAGTCTTTCCGCGGGTTTTTAAGCCGCTGGAGCCGCCGTTGCTTCAGTACATAGATCCCTATTGCGACGGCGACGGCACCACAAACGATGCAGAGCAAGAGGATAATAAATCCAAGTGGGAGCGCCTCTTCCATTTAGCAAGCAAGTTTAACAAATATTACGGCGTATAAAAATACGATGCCGCAAATGTATAGCAAATAATCTGCCCTGCCAAATTGTGGGGGGGGGATTTTTTACACTTTTATTGATAAAAAAAAGCTTTTTCATAGGATTTTTAAGGCCATTCGCACCAAATCCTCGACCGAAACGGCCGGATTATCACGCATGATGCCGCGCAACGCCTTCTCGGCCGGAGCCTTGGCGAATCCCAGCATGACCAGCGCCGAAAGCGCCTCCCCGAGCGCCTCCCCGCCTGCGGACGGGATCGCCTGAGTATCGCCCTCGGCCAGTCCGGTGAGCTTGCCGCTCAGTTCGACGATGATTTTCTGGGCGGTTTTCAGCCCCAGACCCTTGACGTTTTTGAGCAGTACGGCATTGCCCGAGGTGATGATCCCCTGCAACTCGCGCGGCGAATAGGTCGAAAGGATCATGCGCGCCGTATTGCCCCCCACGCCCGAAACGCTGATCAGATGGCGGAAGAATTCGCGTTCGACTTTCGTTGCGAAACCATACAGGATCTGGGCGTCTTCACGCACGATGTAGTGCACGTACAAACGGGCGTTTTGCGCATGTTCGACGGCCGCAAATGTTTCGAGCGAGATATGGAGGTAGTAACCGACACCTCCGGCGTCGATGACCACATATGCCGGGGTCGCCTCGGCGACCGTTCCGCTGATGTATTCGTACATGAAATTCAAAATTTACAAGGCGTGGGGCAAAAATAAAGATTTTTTTTTACCTTTGTGATTCAAAAGCCGAATATTTAACTAAAACAGATAAAAAACGACATGAAAAAAATGCTTTTTACGGCGCTCGTTGCGGCTTGCGCCATGACAGCCTGCGGTACGAAGACCACCGAGACGGCCGCCGAGGAGGAGGTTGCCCGCGAAGTCGGATCAAGCGATATCGCTTATGTGCAGGTCGAAGCCGTACTGGCACAATGCGACCTTTTCCTGAATGAAGGCGCAGCCCTGCAGGAAAAGACCCAGAAAGCTCAGAAGAGCTGGGCTCAGAAAGAGCAAAACCTGCAGGCCGAAGCCGCCCAGTTGCAGGAAAAATACCAGAAAGGGCTGATTACCACCAACGATGCACAGGCCCAGCAGCAGAGCATCGAAAAGCGTGTGGCTTCATACCAGAGTTCCGCACAGAAAGAGGCCCAGGCGCTCGACGAAGAGAACTACGTGTTCACCAACCGTGCGCAGGATCTGTTGCACCGCGCCGTGCAGGAGATCAACGGCGACAAGAAATACAAGCTCATCATCAACGCCACGGCACTGATCGACGCCGATTCGACGCTCAACATCACGCCCGCCGTGCTTGCGAAGGTCAACGAGCTCTACGCAGCGGACAAGAAAGCCGTCAAGAAATAAGGGAGTGTGCGTTGCCCTCCCCGCCGAGCCGTCCCGATCCGGGGCGGCTTTTTTTTCGGGCGGCAGAGCAGGCAACATGCTGCGACGGGCGACGGCAGGCACACCAGGTAACGGGCGGTGGTACGCAGGCGGAGGACAACCGGGAGACATAATCGGAGCGCAAAAGCGGAATGTCCGTAATTTTTTATACATTTGCAGGCAAACTAACAGCAACACACAAGCAATGGGTTTCGTTCCGTTCACATTCGTCGATTTCATAGACATCATCCTGGTCGCCGTGATCATGTACTGGATCTACCGCATGACCAAAGGCACCAACGCGCCCTATATCCTCTCGGGGATCATCGCCATCTACCTGCTGTGGGTGGTGGTGCGGACGCTCAACATGGAACTATTGTCGACGATACTCGGACAGCTGATCTCGGTCGGGGCCATTGCGCTGATCATCGTATTCCAGCCCGAACTGCGGCGGTTTCTGCAGGTGATCGGGATGCGCCAGAAGCACTTCAACTTCATCACCCGCATCTTCTCGACGGGCGACGACACGGTGCAGACCAACGTCGTGCCGATCGTCACGGCCTGCCGCGAAATGTCGGAAACGAAAACCGGTGCGCTGATCGTCATCGGCCAGCAGAGCGACCTGCGGCTGATCGCCGAGGGCGGCATCGCCCTCGACGCCAAGGTTTCGACGTCGTTGTTAAAAAACATATTTTTCAAGAACGCCCCCCTGCACGACGGCGCCGTACTGATCGAAGGCGACCGCATCGTGGCCGCAAAGTGCATCCTGCCGGTGACGCAGAGCGACGTCCCGAAATCCTACGGCACCCGCCACCGCGCCGCGATCGGCATGAGCGAAATCTCGGACGCCATCATCATCGTCGTTTCGGAGGAGACGGGCGGCATCTCGATCGCGCAGGGCGGGGAGCTCCGCCGCAACATCGACCCCGTGCGCCTGCAGCAGACCCTGCAACGCTACCTGACGATCAACACCCGCAAGCGCTCGAAAAAAGAGGTGGCCGAGTAAGGCCGGAGCCGGGGAGAAGCAGCAGGGCCTCAAAAACAGCGGCAAAGCCGGCGGAAGATATACAAACCCGGTCGGATTACCCGGCCAATATCCGGCAAGCGACGACAAAGCCCGGCTGCGGCGACCAAATAACGGTAGGTAACCGGATAACGGCAGGCAGATGACGCTAACGAGAAACAGCGACCGGACGGCACGGCAAAATCCCGGCAGGCTCAAAACGAAGGTACAGGGTCTGCGCTCGGTTCCGCCTCTATTCGAGGCGCAACATTCACATGATAAAGATTAAAAACCATGATTTTTCCGGCACAGACATCCCGCCTCGTACTGCGTGCATGGAGGGAGGATGATTTCGACGCGTTTGCGGCCATGAATGCAGACCCGCGCGTGATGGAGTATTTCCCCGCCCCGCTGACCCGGGAAGAGTCGGCAGCATTCTTCGGGCATATCCGCGAAGAGTTCCAAACGGAAGGGTTCGGGCTTTACGCCGTGGAAAGGATTTCGGACGGATCGCTGCTCGGCTACACGGGTCTGCACCGCGTAACGTTCGACGGGCTGTGCGGCCAGATCGAGATCGGATGGCGGCTGCGTACCGACGCCTGGGGCAACGGCTACGCCCCGGAAGCCGCACAGGCGTGCCTCACACACGCCACGAAACTTGGCATCGAGGAGATAATAGCTTTCACCGCCGTCGCCAACCTGCGCTCGCAGCGGGTCATGCAAAAAATCGGCATGGAGTGCGTGGGCCAGTTCAACCACCCTACCCTGCCGGAAGGACATCCCCTGCGGCGGCATGTGCTCTACTGGATCGGAATCAAGGGATAGATTCCGTTAACGGGCAGGCCCGCAGTCGCATTGCGGCGGAATACCCCGGGGCTGCTGATGCCGGCAACAACACCCCCCGCAAACCATCGAGTTTGCGGGGGGTGTTGCCATTCCGGGCAGAGGGGAACGCGCCCCCCGGAGGTCTTGCCCGCGGGAAAATGGCTGCCGCCTTTCCGCTGCACGCATTCATTCCGCAGCGCCCGGTTCCGCGACGCCCACGCAGCGGGGATTATTTCAGCACGAAATCGACGGTTCCGCGGATGTCGTCCGATGCGGCGCCGACATAAGCGGTGAATTCACCGGGTTCAGCGCCCCAGCCCCCTTTCGCATCGTCGTAACAGGCGAGCATCCCGGGGTCGATTTCGAACGTGACGGTTCGGCTCTGGCCGGGCGCGAGGTGTACCTTTTCGAAGCCCTTGAGCTCCTTCACGGGGCGCGGCAGCGACGAGAGTTTGTCGCCGATATAAAGCTGCACGACTTCGGGAATGCCCAGCCGCGGAACGCCCGCCGACGAGAATTTAGACTGTGCATGCAGCAACCCGACCTTCTCTTCGAGCGTCAGGCGCGAAAGGGCGTCCTCGACGCGCTTTTCAAGCGGCTGCGACTCGTCCAGATAGACGGCCACATCGCCCCGGGGTTGCTGGACGCCCGTACAGGCGACCGCCGCGAGGGCACAAAATGCGGCAATGCCTTTTACATAAGTTTTGGTTTCCATTCGGAAATATATTTAAAATAAATATACATATACACGCAATATATTGATTAAAACCCTTGGCTTACAAAGATAAAAATTATTTTATAGCCCACCAAGTACAAAGCTATTTTCAAAAAAAGTCAAAGTCATTAAAAACATTTATTACGATTCCGAGGCTATCACAGAGGAAAGGGGGGGGCAGAAGCGTGGAACACGGAGAGGAGGCAAAAAGTGGACACCCCCAGGAAGAGGAGGCCCCAGGAAGAGGCTCGAAGAGGATGCAGTAGTAGGACGGTAAACGAAGATAGCAAAAAAATGAAAGATCGCACATGAACAAGTTACGCGGAACAAGAAGCACAGGCTGCAAGGGCAAAGCCGGAAAGGAAGGAGGGAGCAAACAGGGACAGACGAAAAAGCCAAAGGCAGAAGCAGAGGAGGATGGGGGGTGGGCAGAGAACGGAGAAAATGCGGGGAACGCGGGGAACGCGGGGAACGCGGGGAACAGGCGGTGGAAGCAGAAAAGCCAGGAAATGTATACAGGAAATGCACAATACAAAAAAGACTGCGGAATCGCTTCCGCAGTCTTTTGTCTTCTGCTTCCCGTCCGTCAGGGGCAGCCTCCGAGATACTACCCTATTCGGCGGGCTGCTCCGCAGGGGTTTCGGCCGGAGCCTGTGCCGGAATCTCAGCCTGGGGCATCGTGGCGGGCGCCTCGGTCTCAAGGACACGCTCCTGAAGTGCCTTGGCGTCCTTCGAAATTTCGCTATTGCTCTCTGCGACGCGCCCCTTGTCCATGGCGAGCGTAGCCACGAGGCTCAGCACAACGATAGCGATAGCCATCGTCCAAGTGAATTTCTCAAGGAAATCCGAAGTTTCACGCACCCCCATGACCTGGTTGGACGCGCCGAAATTGGCGGCCATGCCGCTCTTGGGGTTCTGCACCAATACCGCAAGGATCACCAGAACGCTGGCAATGAGTATCAAGGCAATGCAAATCGTGTATAACATATCGTTGAAATTTAATTATTGTTTTCCAGTTTGCCAATTAGCTCGGCAAAGTAAACACTTTTTTCGGGATTTCGCAAACTTAATTTACGATAAATCGCTATGGCTTTGTCCCGAAGCCCCTGGGCAAGATAGATTTCCGCCAGTTCCTCGCTCACGACCTGGTCGTCGTCGTCCAGCACGGCCTCGGTGCACACCTCCTCCTCGGGTTCGCCGTCGGCGGCCACGATGCGCAGATCCTCCTCGCGCAGGAAACGGTCGATGATGTCGTCGGACGACAGCCGGCACAGGGCATCGGCATCGACCGCAGCCATGCGCAGCGAACTCTGCGCACGCCACGGGGCGGTCACGTCCAGTCGGGAATCGGGCCTGCCCGTGGCGATTTCGCGTACGATACGCGCCAGGTCGAACCACTCGCAGCGCGCGAGCAACACGTCGAGTTCCGCCTCTGCGGGAAGTTCACCCGCGCCGGACGATGCGATATATTGTTTCAGGTCAGCCATTGCCGCGAAGATTTACCAGTTCGAAGCCGAAGCCTGGAAAATGTCCGTCACCAGCTTGTCGACGATCTGCGGGATGAGCTCCCCCTCGACTTCGGTCAGCAGACGTGTGGATTCGTAGTCCTCGTAGGACGTGAAAGTCCTGTTCCAGGACTGTTTCTCGTCGAGGGCATTTGTGAAACGCACCTTGATGGTGATTGTCAGGCGGTTCAGCAGGGCGACCTCGTCGCTCGACACCGACGCCGTGGTGGAGGTATAGTTGATGATCTCGCCTTCGAAAGCGAAGTCGCCGCCCTCTTCGACCTGCATCAGACGGGTACGGCGGGTGAACATGTCGACGAGCGCATCGGTGAGCGTCGAGCTGAGGATGGGCGCAACCATCGTGGCGTTGTTGGGGAAATAGGCCACGCTGAAAGTCCTGGCATCGGGCGGGATCGAGGCGCCCGAGAGCGAATATTTGATGGCCACGCCGCACCCGGTCAGCAGGGCGGCACAGAGGGCCGTGATTGCAAGTTTTATCTTCATCTTAAAAATCATATCGATTGTTCTGGCACCCGCAAGGAAGCCTCTTCTTTTTTATTTAAACTTCATTCATCGAAAATACCATCAGAAGGTCATTCGGCTCTTTTTCAGCAAAACAACCGCTCGCCGAAATAATGGCACTATTTGAATAAGTAGAATATCTTGTTGGATAATTCATCCGTATATTCGTCTTTAGAAACATCTTTCGGTCGATCAAACTTAATCCAAATAATCGAAAAATCATATTCCCACGCTACTTTCGCTACGGCATTGAACGTATCCGGATTACGCTTCCTACAAGCGCATACAATCACCTGACACCCCATCTGCACTAACTTTTCCAAATTTACATAAGTGTAGCATATTTGGTCTCCCTGGCTTAAAAATCCTGTAAGCCCGTATTTGGTAATCCCCGTAAGAGAAAAATCGACCACATTGGAAGGAGACGGCAAAGGCCCCCACACCGATGTAACGCCAGAGATTATTTTACTGTCTGCCAATTTATTGAAAGTCTTATTGATTGTCGTTGTTTTTCCTTCATAGGCATCACCCAGAACGGCAATGATATATTTTTGTGGCAGCATAAATAAAATCTATTAAACTTGCATGCAATACATGTCCATTCAATTCTCTTCGATGCCCAGCTCCTTGATCTTGCGGTAGAGCGTGCGTTCGGACATGAACAATTCGGCGGCGGCCTCGCGGCGGCGCCCGTTATTGCGGCGCAGGGCGCGGATGATCTGCTCGCGCTGCATGTCGGCCTTAGTCATCTCGCGCGGCGGCTCGTCGGTGACATCCTCGCTCTCGGCATAGACCGCCGCGGGGGCATAGGCCGAGGCGGAACTCTGTGCCGTGGTCGGCAGCAGCGCCTTGACGTCGTGCACAGGCCCGCAGGGTGCCTGGGGGTTATGCATCAACTCGGACATCATCCGCTTGAGGTCGTTGATGTCGGCCCGCATGTCGAACAGCACCTTGTAGAGCAATTCGCGTTCGGTGGACATCGTGTCATCCGCGCGCATGCCCCCCATCGGCGCGGGCGTCCCGCCGTCCTGCGGCGGAAGGTAGCGGGACAGCACATCGGCCGTGATAAGGCGGGTCTGTTCGATGGCCGAGATCTGCTCGGCCACGTTTTTCAGCTGGCGGATATTGCCCCGCCAGTAATAATGCATCAGCATCTCGCGCGCTGCGGCATCGAGCGTCACGGCGGGCATACGGTACTGTGCGGCCACGTCGGCGGCGAACTTGCGGAACAGCAGCGGGATGTCCTGCGGCCGCTCGCGCAGCGAAGGCACCGTGATCGGCACCGTGCTGAGGCGGTAGTACAAGTCTTCGCGGAAACGCCCCGAAGCGATGGCCTGCTGGAGGTTCATATTCGTGGCGGCAACGACGCGGACATCGGTTTTCTGCACCTTGGACGACCCGACGCGGATAAACTCGCCCGTCTGCAACACGCGCAGCAGGCGCGCCTGGGTCGGGTGCGGCAACTCGGCGACTTCGTCGAGGAAGATCGTCCCCCCGTCGGCCTCCTCGAAATAGCCCTTGCGGGCTTCGAGCGCCCCGGTGAAGGAGCCTTTCTCATGCCCGAAGAGTTCCGAATCGATGGTACCTTCGGGAATCGCCGCGCAGTTGACGGCTATATATTTATTGTGTTTGCGCGCCGAATAGGCGTGGATGACCTGCGGAAAGAACTCCTTGCCCACGCCGCTCTCGCCCGTGACAAGGACGGTCAGGTCGGTGGGGGCCACACGCACGGCGACCTCCAGCGCCCGGTCTAAAAGTTCCGAAGTGCCGATGATGCCGAAGCGCTGCTTGACTGTGGTGATGTCCGTCATTTATTCCGTTATGGGTTGTTCGGGCGTCGCCGCGCCCGTGTCCGTTGCGGGCCGCGGGTCGGCGGGTTGTTCGAGGTACTGCATTTCGGCCTCCTTGTCGTTCGCTTCACGCAGATAGCCGAAAGCGATGGCGGCGACGGCGATGGCGGCGGCGATGGCGGCGACCCAAATGAAACGGTCGGCACGGCGCCGGCGCGGCGGCCGGTCGACATAGGTGTAGGCGGCGGTAGTCTTCGGCGGCTTGCCGTAGCGCAGGCCCCGCACCGAAGGGTCGGGGTTCATCTTGGCCGAGGGCGACACGCGCGGCTCGGAATAAGGCAGTTTCGGGGGTGTTTGCCCCGCAGGTGCGGGCCGCGTCCCGGCCGGAACCGAGGCGGCACCCGGCGCTGCGTCCGCAGCGGACTGCACAGGCCGCGGCTCGTAGGCGAAGGCGATCGTCCCGTTGGGGCCGGGACGCAACACCCCGAAGCCGTCGAGCCGGAACTCCTGCCCGTGCTGGGCGGCATGGCGCACCTCGAAGACAAAGCGGTCGATCTCGCCCGCAGCCTCCAGTTCACCGACGCCCGCCTCTCGCAGCAGGCCGCGCAGCACACCGTCGTCGCGTTTGAGCAACTCCGAAAAAACAATGCTTACGCCCGGCTCCTTGACGATGAACGTCCCGAGCTGGGGCACGACGAGCCGCTTGTGCGACCCGAGATATTGCGATATGGTCTGAACCAACACGATTGAAATCCACTTTTAAAATCCGGTTCAAAAATACCCTTTTCCGATGAAAAAAGCAAAATTCGGCACGGATTTTCAAAATAATCGGGCAAACTATTGGTTATACGAAAAATATTCGTTTGATTTGCATCCCGAAATTTCAAAAAATCCGGACAAGCTACTTTGGCCCGAAATTACGGATGTAGCGAAGACGGATTGCCGAAACTTACACGAACCAGCCATGAAAGACAAGTACATTGACCTCATCGAACAGACGTTCGACTTCCCGCAGGATGAGTTCTCGGTCGAAGACAACGAGTTGAATTTCCATGACATCCCGCTCATGGAACTGATCAAACAGTACGGTACGCCGCTCAAGATAACGTACCTGCCGAAGATCTCGCAACAGATCAACCGCGCCAAGCGCATGTTCAACGTGGCGATGGCGAAGGTCGACTACAAAGGCTCGTACAACTATTGTTACTGCACCAAGTCGAGCCATTTCTCGTTCGTGCTGGAGGAGGCCATGAAGAACGACGTCCACCTGGAAACGTCGTCGGCATACGACATACATATAATCAATGCGCTTTACGACGGCGGCATCATCGACAAAGACCGTTACATCATCTGCAACGGGTTCAAGCGCCCGCAGTACGTGGAGAACATCGCCCAGCTGGTGAACGACGGCTTCGTCAACACGATCCCCGTGCTGGACAACAAGGAGGAGCTCGACCTGTTCGAGGACGCCTTCACCAAGAAATGCAAGGTCGGCATCCGCATCGCCTGCGAGGAGGAACCCAAGTTCGAGTTCTACACCTCGCGGCTGGGTATCCGCTACAACGACATCCTCGACTTCTACAAGGCCAAGCTCAAGAACAGCAAGAAGTTCCAGCTCAAGATGCTGCATTTCTTCATCAACACGGGCATCAAGGACACGGCCTACTACTGGAACGAGTTGTCGAAGTGCATGAACGTCTACTGCGAACTCAAAGCCATCTGCCCCGAGCTGGACAGCCTCAACATCGGCGGCGGATTCCCCATCAAGAACTCGCTCAACTTCGAATACGACTACGAATACCTGACCGAGGAGATCATCGCCCAGATCAAGAACATCTGCCACCGCAACGACACGGAGGAACCCAACATCTTCACCGAGTTCGGGTCGTTCACCGTAGGCGAAAGCGGCGCGGCGCTCTACTCGATCGTCAACCAGAAACAGCAGAACGACCGCGAGAACTGGTACATGATCGACTCGTCGTTCATCACTACCCTGCCCGACACGTGGGGCATCAACCAGCGTTACATCATGCTGGCGGTGAACAACTGGGATCGCGAATACCAGCGCGTACTGCTCGGGGGGCTGACCTGCGACAGCGAGGATTTCTACAACGCCGAATCACACACCAACGCCATATTCCTGCCCAAGCTCGAACCGGGTAACACACAATACATCGGGTTCTTCCACACGGGTGCCTACCAGGAGTCGCTGGGCGGTTTCGGCGGCATCCAGCACTGCCTGATCCCGGCACCCAAGCACATCATCATCGACCGCGACAAGAGCGACAACGAATATTATACGAGGCTCTTCGCCAAGGAGCAATCCTACCGCTCGATGCTGAGGATACTCGGCTACTAAGGCCGCAGTCCCGGGGCTTTCTGCCGGCGGCCGCTCCCGCCCCGAGAACGGGGCGGAAATACATTTCTGCGGAATATCGATGCATTAATCCGCAAAAAATAGGAATAACCGAATAATTTGATTACCTTTGTCAGCATAAACAAGGGTTTATATTGAATTCTTCTTTCGTGCGTATTTGTTTCCGCGGTACTTTGGCGGACTGTCCCATCTCAGAATAGATCTCATTATCAGCTTCTTTGTTCATAAACGGCCTCTTGGAGGCAACAGGCATCGGAGGTGATGCAAAAAGAAAATGATGGTGATTTTTTTACAGACAAGCACGAAATCCATGTCCCATAATTCCGTATACCGAGGGAAAGGCCGCCGAATCTGGCACCTTTTCTGCTTTCAACACAGGTATCGGACAGCGGAAACACGATGAAACCGACGGATACAGTCCCGCGACAGGGGCGATAGCCGCATAACAACATAGAATGGCAAAACGAATAACGACAGGTAAAAGAGACCGGGAAAAGCTCAAGGAGCAAAAACGACAGGAAAAGCAAAAACGCAAGGACGAACGCAAAAGCGGCGGTACGAGTTCTTTCGAGGATATGATAGCCTATGTGGACGAGAACGGCATACTGCACACCACGCCCCAGGATGTCAAACCCAAGACGGAGATAGACGTCTCGCAGATCGAGATTTCGACACCCAAGCAGGAGGAAATGGAAATACTGCCCTCCACAGGGCGCGTCGAGTACTTCACCGCCTCGAAAGGCTACGGCTTCATAAAGGATGCCGACAGCGGCGAAAAATACTTTTTCCACATCTCTTCCGCACCTGACACCATTGCCGAAGGAGACAAAGTAACATTTGAAATTGAACGCGGGACGCGCGGATTGGCCGCAGTACGTATATCAATCATAAACAAACAATAATTAAAAACAAGAACGATGAACATTTATGTTTCACATCTGAGCTGGGGTACGAAAAGCGACAGCCTGCAGAACCTTTTTTCACAGTACGGCGAGGTATCCTCGGCTAACGTAATCACCGACCGCGAAACGGGCCGCTCGCGTGGCTTCGGCTTCGTGGAGATGCCTAACGAGACCGAAGGACAGGCTGCGATCGACGCGCTCGACGGCACCGACTTCGAAGGCAAGACCATCGGGGTCAATGTCGCAAAGCCCAAGGCAGACAGACCTGCCGGCGGTTACGGCGGTGGCAACCGTGGCGGCGGTTACGGCGGCGGCTACGGCAACAGGAGATACTAAGCTTCCATACGGAATATATCACCCCTGCTTCATGCGATTGAGGCAGGGGTCTCTTTTTTGCCCGGTCAGTCAAGGCTATGAGGAAATCCACGAAGGGTGCAGCGTATCGGAAAGGGGCAGACGGACGCCGGAGCATCGGGAGAAAGGAGGAAATTGCAGGCCGCACCGGCCAGGCTGGCATGCCGGGTCACACGGGGAGCACCCCAGAATTTCGCCCGAATCACGACAAGGCTGAAAGCAGGGCACACACCGGATCGGAAATAAACAGGAAAAGAACAATCTTCCGAACAAACAACTAACAAACAACGACTTGCATATGGCTATGCATTGTCGGCCGGTAAACAGGATGGAAACGCGTCGAGCGACAAGGAACCGAGTTTGCGAACCGTTTCCTCGAAATTGTCGCCGCCGTTGAGCGCGGCTTTCTTGATTTTGCTCTTGTAATTATAGATCGTCTGCGGCGAACAGCGCAGGAAATCGGCGATCTGGTTCACGTCGGAAACCCCGAGCCGGATCAGCGCGAAGATACGCAGTTCGGTGTTGAGGCGCCCTTCTTCGGGCGTATAGCGGCTCTGGGGATTGAGCAGGGCGTTGAATTTCTCCACGAAATTGGGATAGAGGTTCAGGAAGGCACGGTCGAAATTGCGGCACAACTCCTCTTCCTCCCTGCCGGGAGCCTGCAACGAAAGGTCGTGCAGGCGGTCGAATTGTTTATTCCTGATCTTCAGGTTTATATCGCGGCGGTATTTGTCCAGTTTGTTGATATAGATGGCGCACTGGTTCATGAAATAACCCAGGTAACGCTCCTTGACCAGGTTCGCTTCGTCGAGGTTGCGGTTCAGGCTGATAAGCTCCTGCGTCAATGCCGCCAGCTCCCGCCGGGCACGCGATATGACCTTCGTCTGGCGGAAATAGAAAAACAGCGCGATGGCCAGCGCCAGCACCAGCAGGCTCGACATGGTGGCATAGAAGCGCAGGTTGTGCCGCTGCTTGTCGAGTTTATAGAGGTAGCTGCTCTCGATGATCGGATAGAGGCGCGCGATCACGGTGTTCTTGAAACGGGAATTGTAGAAATTGGCATCGTTCAGCGCATAGGAGATATAGGAGTATGCCCGGTCGATGTCGCCCTTTTCGAACAGGCGCGTGGCCAGCGCGAGCAGCGCCTCGTTCTCCTTCACCGCAAGGCGTATGTCCATCGTGGCGGCCAGAGTCAGGTAGCGTTCCTCCATCGCGCTGTCGCCCGCCTGCCCGTAGGCTTTGGCCAGGCACATCGCCCCCATGGCATAGGGATGGGTCTGGGGATCGCGCGAACGGAATATGCCTTCGAAGATTTCGAGCGCCCTGTCCGGCTGTCCCTGCTCCATGAGCTGGAAAGCCCGCTCGGTCTGCCAGTCCGTGGAACCGACGGGCAGCAGCGACAACAGCGAATCGCGGCAGCGGCCGATCTCCCCCTTATATTCGTCCGACAACTGGCTATCGTTGGTGTATTTTATCAGGTTCTCGTAATAGCGGATCGAGTTCCAGTAATAGCGGCATTTCTGGTCGGCAGGCAGCCGTCCGTAGTCGATAGACCGGAAAATGTCGTTGGCCTGCAGGAAAAGCCCCGAAAGGGAGTAGAGGAACGCCAGCCGCAGCCTGCTCTCGGAGAGATGATCCGGGTTGCCGAGGCTGCGGGCGATCCGGATATTCTGCAGGACATAATATTCGGCCGAGTCGCACAGGAAGGATTCGTAGTTGTCGATGATCTCACTGTTGATCCGGTAGATGTCCTCCGTACTCCGGGCACCGGTCTTGCGCAGCCGCAGCTCCTCGATGCGCGCCTTTTTATAGCCGGTATAGACTTCGCTGCTGTCGATCGCCGCATTGAGCGTCCGCAGCAAGTCGCCCGGCATAGCGTCACCGCCGCGGACAGAGGAAGAACAAACCAACAGGGAAAAGAGTATGAGGGAAAATTGTTTCATTCGTCAAAAATTTCTCGTCCGGCAGTCCCGGGAAAGACTGCCCGAATTTGAGTTCAGGCCGGCAACCCGCCTTCCCGGGATTTACATGTACAAGTATACGAAATCCGGCCGGATTTTGCAATTTTTCGTCCGCTTTTTCCACGGTGCAGGCCGCAATCCGGGACAAACCGGCCGATCGGGAGGGCACCTATTCCGGCGGCGGCAGAACCACTGTCCGCGTGATGCCGGCCTCGCGGGCAAAATGCCGGTTGCGGGTGACGACGGGCAGCGTTCCCCGATACCCTGCAACGGCGCGGGCAAGGATACCGAAGCAGGCGGGGAAAAAGCCCGGAAGGGCAAAACCGGCAGGGCGCAACGGGACAGAGAAGCCGGAACCGACGAAACAGAATACCCGCGGGGTATTTTTTCGGATCAACGCTTTGCACTCGCGTAAAAATTCGTAACTTGTGCGGTCAAAATACCGCGATTGGAGAGAATGCGACATATCATACGGAGGACGGCAGGGCTCTTTGCGGGGTGCCTGCTCTTCTTGTCGGCGGAGGCGACCGCCGCGGAGCCCGTACCCGCCCGGGCGGACGGCGCCCCGCGGCAAAACGCACCGGCTCACCGGGATGCCGGGAACGCCGGGGACGGCACGTCCCGCAGCATGGAGCCGGATACGACGGGCATGGCGCGCACGGCTGCGGCCGACACCGTGTCCCGGGGAGCGGCACGCCGCCGCGCATCCGCCTACCGGACGGGCTACGATACGGGCTACCGTAACGGCTATGCCGCCGGATACCGGGCCGCCTTGGATCTGACGAAGAAACAAGCCTCAGCCACTACCCCGCTATTGTCCTCCTTCTCCGCGGACACGACCGGCCGCAGGCGGAGGCTCGTCCACAGCATCGGCGCGGAATTCCGCCCGGAGTACATTCCCCCGACGAACATCTTTCTCGCAGGGGCCAACATGGCGGGCGAACCGATCCAGCGCTCGCTGGCCGCCCACCTGCGTTATTCGTTCCGTTTCCGCCCCGGGTCGCGCCCCGACTGCATCTACGGCGGCGTATACCAGGGGATCGGGGTCTCCTATTACAGCTTCGGCAACCGCGGGGAGCTGGGCAACCCGGTTGCCGTCTACCTCTTCCAGGGCGCGCGCATCGCACGCATCAGCCCGCTGGTATCGTTCAACTACGAGTGGAATTTCGGCCTGTCGTTCGGATGGAAACCCTACGACACGAACTACAACCGCGCCAACATCATGATGGGGTCGAGGGTCAACGCCTACCTCAACGTCGATTTCTACCTCAACTGGCTGCTCACGCAGCGGTTGGAACTCACCACGGGCCTTTCGATGACCCACTTTTCGAACGGCAACACCAAATTCCCCAACGCGGGACTCAACTCGATCGGCATGAAACTCGGGCTCGTATACAGTTTCGGAAGGGTCGACAACCCGCTCTCGCGGCCACGGGCACGGCTGCTCGCGGAACCCTTTCCCCGCCACCTGAGCTACGATCTGGTGCTGTTCGGCTCGTGGCGCCGCAAGGGCGTGGCGGTCGGCGACAAGCAATATGCCGCACCCGACGCCTACGGCGTGGCGGGGTTCAACTTCGCGGCGATGTATAATTTCGGGTACAAGTTCCGCGCGGGCCTGTCGGTGGACGGCGTATACGACGGCAGCGCCAACGTCTACACCGAAGACTACATCGTAGGCTACGACGGGGGCGATCCCGGATACCAGTTCCACACCCCCTCGTTCGACAAACAGATCGCACTGGGAATTTCGGGACGCGCGGAGTTCGTGATGCCCTATTTCACGGTCGGCTTCGGACTGGGTTTCAACGTGCTGCACAAGGGAGGAGACCTCAAGTCGTTTTACCAGATGCTGACGCTCAAGGTAGGTGTCACACACAATACGTTCGTGCATGTGGGGTACTGCCTCAAGGATTTCCAGACCCCGAACTACCTGATGCTGGGCGTCGGGTTCCGCTTCAACAACAAATACCCGAGGCTGCGGTAAGGCTGCGGTGCCATAAACGCGTCAAACATAGGACGATGCCTCCGATGTTTTCCGGAAGCATCGCCGTTTTTTCAGGCCGGGAGAGGGTTATTTCGACCACTTGCGGCGCAAACGCCGTACCGCCGTGGCAAAAAAGCGTGCCGGAACCACGAGCAGCGTGGCCGCCCACTGCCGGGCGCAGGACAGGCGGAATCCGCCCAAACCGAAATCGGCGAACGACCGGCCATATAGCAGGGGAATATACCAGACTTTGATGTTGATGCGAAAATCATTGCTGACGTTGTCCTCGTGGACGATTTCGAGCCATTTTCCGCGGGCGGTGGAGAGATAGATGGTCGGCAATTGCCGGATGGCCTTGGTATGGCGGTAGGAAATGATGGTTTCGGTATGCGCATCGAACGGCTCGACGAGGGTCAGGAAGTGATTGTTCGTATAGCGCATCTTGAGTGCGAAGCGGCGGTCGGTGAAATACTGGTAACCGTACAGCAGGCTGTAAATCCGTTTGCCGGGAGCGGGACGCAGCTCGCGTTGCAACAGTTCGACGACATCGGACGAAAAGGCGTCGTCGTTATCCAAATTAGTGGTGATCAGCAGCTTCGGGGGGGGGATTTTCTTCCCTTCCGGTCGCACGACACGTACGCTGCAATCGTCGTGCGTAGATTTTCCGTCAGGTTGGCCGCCTGTGCGGCCGTATAATAGACGGCTTCGAACTGCGGGCACCGAGCCTTATAGCCTTCGATACGGCGGCGGCAGGACTCGGGCGTCGCGGCATCGAAAAGACAGAGCCAGGTGAAGTTCCCGCTCGTCTGCGCTGCCACGGACGGCAGGCAGTAACGCTCGAAGACCTCGAACCGGTGTTCGAGCCACCGATCCGTACGGGTGGGCAGGTCGTGTTTGTCCTGCGCATAAAGGTTCAGGTTGAACCGGGTAATGATAAAATGAGAGTAATTTTCCATTGCGGAGATTTATATTGCCGCAAAGATAGGAAAAATTCCATACGGATTTCACGCCGCCCGTCCTAATGTCATGACGCGGATCCCGGCCTCGGCGAAAAGGAGAAATACGGGCAAGCGCCGGGCTCGGATGAAGAACCGGCGCTTGCCGTATATAATTCCACCAATCCGGTAATTACACCCCGAACAGGAAGACGAACGGCTTGTCGCTCCTGCGGAATTCGGCCGTGGCATCGCCTGTGAAGGTTCGGCCGCCGACGAGTTTCAGGACACGTTCGGGCGTTCCCTGGCCGAAGTCGATCTTCGAAAGGTCGACCCAGAAAGTTTCCATCGCCAGCGTAGGCTCGAAATAGTAGATCCGGTTCTTCTGGTCGCAGACCGTGCGCCAGCGCGTCGACGCGATATGGGGCTTATCGGGGGTCGAGATGCCGTAGGGCACCGAGACGTTGCGCATTACGGACATCACGGCCGGCACGGCGACTTTCGGATCGGCGCTTTTGACGACGGCGTTGATATAGAACGACGCACGCACGAAGCGGTCGGGGGCGCGGTTGGTGCCGGGAAGCATCGTCAGCCCGCCGATCTGCTGCCAGTAATCGAGGATTGCGAGCTGCCGGTCGTAGAACGGCGAATTGGTCATCACCTGGTACTCACGGCCGTGGTGCACCGACAGGCGGCCGTCGACATACTCGAAGATGGCGCTGTCGCCCGAGGCGTCGGAGATGGCCAGGTGCAGGCGAGACTTGACACCGTTCGGGAGGTCGGGGGCGTCGATGCGAAACTTCTCCTTCGAAAGCTCCGCAACGGCTTCGTCGACCGTAGCGAAATTATCCAGCACATACTGCGCCCAGATGCTCAGTCCCATGACCGGGCGCGTATCGCCCGGGCGTTCGTAGACCGATTCGGGCAGGAACAGCAGGTTGGCGACCAGCCCGGCCTCGTTCATGCCGTCGGTGATGCCGATGTCGTAGCCGGCAGCCGACAGGGTGCCGTATTTCGAGGTCCAGAACACCGTGTTGTCTGTGTTCGCCCCGCGCCGCGCCGTACCGCGCGGAAAGATGTAAAGGTTGGTGAGCGGATCCTCGCGCCAGTCCATGGTACGCCCGGTGACGGTCATACCCTCGGGGCCGAGGTAAACGGCCCGCGTGCAGGCCGGGGATTCGGTGGGAAGAAAGGCCAGCGCCGCAACGCCGAGCACGATAGGAAGTCGAGTTTTCATAAGCATGATAAGTTAAATATATCGGTCGCTGCAAATCGGATGCTAAAAGGTACGAAAAATCCACCGTTAAAACAAACCGGAAGGAATTTACGAGGCCCGGCACAGGGCACCTGTCACGGAACCGCATGACACACAGCCGGTCTCAGCCGGATTTATTTGGCATTCAGCAGCGGATGTATTACCTTTGCGGAAAACCCCGTCCGGCATGAAACACCCCCTACGCACCCTCCTACTGGCCGTCTGCTGCGGCCTGGCTGCCGCATGCACACAGCGGCAGGAGCGCCTGAAACTGATGTCCTACAACATCCGCAACGGCATCGGCATCGACAACATACAGGACATCGGCCGCATCGCCCGGGTCATCCTGCGCGAGGCGCCCGACCTGGTGGCGTTGCAGGAGCTAGACAGCGCCACACTGCGCGTGGACGGGCGTTACATCCCCGGTGAACTGGGGCGGATGACGGGCATGCACGCCACGTTCGGCCGCGCCATCGGCTTCGCGGGCGGGAGCTACGGCATCGGGTTATTGTCGCGCACCGAGCCGCTCGCCGTACGCAGCATCCCGCTCCCGGGGCGCGAGGAGGCCCGGGTACTGCTCATGGCGGAATTCCCGGACTACACGGTATGCATCACCCACCTTTCGCTGACGCCCGAAGACCGGCTCGCCTCGCTGCCGATCATCCGCGAAGCCACCGACACATGCCGCAAACCGGTGCTGCTGGCCGGGGATTTCAACACAGGAAATGCCGCGGCGGTGCTTGCGGGGCTGGGCGGCGGCTTCCGGATACTTTCCGACACCACGCGGATGACGTTCCCGTCCGACAACCCGGCCGTGCGCATCGATTACATCCTCGGCCGCGGGCTGCCCACGTCGGCCACGGTCGCGGAAAGCGCCGTAGACCATACGGCCACGGCATCGGATCACTGTCCGCTGTGGGTGACGCTCGTCTGGAAACGGGGTAAGCAGCCGGGGAAATAACGGGCAGCCGCGGAGAAGGCAAACGAACCGGAAGGCGACAGGACGGAGTGCAGCGGGCGCTATCCCCCGTGCCGTATCCGGAAATATTGCTATCTTTGCACAAAATTCCAACACCATGCAGATCCACAAAGCCGAATTCAGGTGCAGCTCGGAGCGCATCTCGCAAGTTCCGAAGGATTCGCTGAAGGACATCGCCTTCATCGGGCGCAGCAACGTCGGCAAGTCGTCGCTCATCAACATGCTGACCGGCCGGCAGGGGCTGGCAAAGGTCTCGGGGACACCCGGCAAGACGCGGCTCATCAACCACTTCCTGATCGACAATGCGTGGTACCTGGTCGACCTGCCGGGCTACGGCTATGCCCGTACGTCGAAGGCCATGCGCAGCGATTTCGCCAAGATCATCACCGACTACGTGCTCAAATGCGAGAAGATGCACTTCCTGTTCGTGCTGGTGGACATCCGGCTCGAACCCCAGAAGATCGACCTGCGCTTCATCGAGATGCTGGGCATGAACGGCATTCCGTTCGGCATCGTCTTCACCAAGGCCGACAAGCTCTCCAGGACGCAGTGCGCCAAGAGCGTGGAGCGTTACAAGGCCACGCTGGGCGAGCAATGGGAGGAACTGCCGCCGATGTTCGTCTCGTCGGGCGAACGCGGTACGGGACGCGAGGAGATCCTCGGCTTCATCGGCGAATGCCTCGATGTTTAACCGATTGTTGAAAAAAGGTTGCCCGCAGGGCTCGTTTTTCCGACGGCTTATGCTATCTTTGCACCATCAAAAATCCTCGTAACCTATGGCTATCCACAAAATCAAAATTTTCTCGGGTCGCGGATCGGAATACCTTGCCGAAAAAATCGCGGCGAGTTTCGGTACGACGCTCGGACAATCGGAAGTACTGCGTTTCAGCGACGGCGAGTTCCAGCCCTGCTTCAACGAGTCCATCCGCGGGTGTACGGTATTCATCATCCAGTCGACGTTCCCGCCTTCGGATAACCTGATGGAGCTGTTGATGATGATCGACGCCGCACGCCGCGCTTCGGCCTACAAGGTCGTGGCCGTGATACCCTACTTCGGCTGGGCACGACAGGATCGGAAAGACCGGCCCCGGGTGCCGATCGGCGCGAAACTGGTAGCCAACCTGCTGATGGCCGCAGGCGTAGACCGCGTGATGACGATGGACTTGCATGCCGACCAGATACAGGGTTTCTTCGACGTACCGGTCGATGCGCTCTATGCCAGCGGCATCTTCATCCCCTATATCAAGAGCCTCAACATCGAAGAGCTGTCGATCGCAGCGCCCGACATGGGCGGCGCCAAGCGTGCCAACACCTATGCCAAGCTGCTCGGCACGCCGATCATCATTTCGCATAAGGAACGTGCCAAGGCCAACGTCGTGGGTACGATGACCGCCATCGGCGAGGTCGAGGGCCGCAATATCCTGATCGTGGACGACATGATCGACACGGCAGGCACGATCTGCATGGCCGCCGACATGCTCATGTCGCGCGGGGCGAAGAGCGTTCGCGCCGCCATCACCCATCCCGTGCTGTCGGGCCCGGCCTACGAGCGCATCAACGACAGCGCGCTGCAGGAGGTGATCGTGACCGACACCATTCCGCTCAACCCCGACAAAGACCTGCACAAGTTCACGGTGCTGTCGGTGGCGGACATGTTCGCCGACGTCATCGAGCGCGTACACAACTACAAGGAGATTTCGTCGATATTCTTCAAATAACGGATTCCCGAAAGACAGTTCGGGCGGGGTGCTTCGGATGCACCCCGCTTTTTTTCACCCCGGAAGGCGGGGTTTCGGAAATTCTTAGTACATTTGTCCGCAAGGCAGCCCCTGTCTCCGGGAATACGACAGGAAAGCCCGGACGGAAAACGCACACACCAAAGACCCGAACATACCATGACATTATTCATCCTCCCCCTGTTCCTCGGCCCGACCGAGTTGATACTTATCCTGTTGGTCGTATTGCTCCTGTTCGGCGGCAGGAAAATCCCCGAACTGATGCGCGGCCTGGGACGCGGCGTCAAGGAGTTCAAGGACTCCTCGAAGGAAGACGGCAAGGACGGCGGGACGAAGAAAAAGGAATAACCGCGCGCAAAGGCTGCGGTGCCGGGGAAAACGACATCGTATTCCCCCGGAGCCCAGGGCTCGCCGGCGCGGAAAACGCATCGTCCGGCACGAGCGAAAAACTACGGCAAGCGGCGCCCCCCCCCGGAGAGCAGACAGGCAAGCGGGATCGCATCCGGGCAACAAAAGCCATGTACGCAACGCGCAAGACATACCGGACGGCATAGGTAATGCCGGCGAAGCACCGGAGCAGCGGTACCGGAAGCGGTACGGAAGCCGGCAGCGCGAAGGACAGCAACCCGGGACACTACTATCGGGGAAACGGCGGATGGAATAATCCACCCCGGCCAGCCCGGAAGGAAGAACGGCAAATGGAAGGGGAACAGGAAAGGCAGGAACGATGAACCGACGACCAAAAAAGAGGCGCTCAAAATAACCGAGCGCCTTCTTTTATTTTACCACTTACCACGATTTTTTACCCCGCACCACGCAATGGCCGTTGATGACCAGCATGACCGGCGCAACGAAATAAAAGAGCCACCACCATCTCCAGCCGTTGCCTCCGCAAAGGACGACGACCAGCACGACGGACATGAGCGCCAAGCCGCCATACCCCGCCTTGAGTTGCCAGCGGGCGTTTTCCAAAGCGGCCTGACGGCGGATCCCGGCGCAGACGCGCCTGACCTCTTCTTCGGAGTGTTTTTCTTCCTGTGCCATAGTTCCCTTGGTTCAAACCGCTCCCCGGGGCTCGCCCCGCCGGATGCGGCGACGTTATTTCAGCGGCGAATCGGGCTCCCGGGACATCACCAGGTAGAACATGCGGTCGAGGAAGCCGGGGGCGAACTTCTTGACGAAATGCGTGGCACGCCCCTCGTTCTCCATCAGACAGAGGCGTTTGCGCTTCAGTATGCCGCGGGCGACGATGCGGGCGACCTCTTCGGGGGTCATCATCTTCGCTTCGTCGCGCGGGGTTGCGCCCTGCTGCGTGCCGTCGGCCGTAAGGGCCGAGAAGCGAACGTTGGATGCCGTGAAACCCGGGCAGGCGATCATCACGTGCAGTCCCTTTTTAAGGTTTTCGATGCGCAGCGTTTCGAGGAAACCCGTCATGGCGTACTTCGAGGCCGAATAGCCCGTGCGCCCCGGCAGCCCGTGCAGCCCGGCGACGGACGAGATGCCGACAATCGAACCGTGCGACTGCTGGAGGTACGGCAGGGCGAACTTGCAGCAGTTGACCGTACCCCAGAAATTGACGTCCATCAGGCGGTGCAGCACCTCCAAGTCGACGTCGTCGAAAATGGCGCGCATCGAAAGCCCGGCGTTGCAAACCAGCACGTCGATCCCCCCGAACTCACGTACGGCCGTGTCGATCAGTTCGCGGCACTCGCCGACATCGGTCACGTCGACGCCGCAATAGGCGGCCTGCCCGCCCCGGGAGCGGATGTCGCCCGCGATAAGCTGTAATTTCTGCACGCTGCGCGCGCCCAGCACCACGCGGGCGCCCTGTGCGGCGAACTCACGTGCCATCGCCTCGCCAATACCCGACGAAGCACCCGTCACGATGACGACCTTATTTTTTAAATCTTTCATATCAATCGTTTATTTCAAGCTGCAACGTATCGTAGGCCATGTGTACGCCGCGGGGGAGCGTCGGCTCCGTCACGGCATGCAGGCCGATGTCGTGGGACATGTGCGTGAGGTAGGCCTCGCGCGGGGCGACGCGGGCGATGAGCGCAAGGGCCTCGGCCACGTTGAAATGGGAATAATGCTCCGTAAAGCGGAGCGCGTTGACGACGAGCACCTCCACGCCCCGGAGTTTTTCGACCTCGGCATCCCCGATGGTCTTGAAATCGGTCAGGTAGGCCAGCCTGCCGATACGGTAGCCCGTAACGGCGAAACGGTCGGAATGGTGTCCCGATACGGGGACGACCTCCAGTCCCCCGACCCGGAACGGCCGGGTGACGTCGATCTCATGCAACTCGATTTCGGGCACACCGCGGTATTTATCCTGCGCGAAGGCATAGTCGAAGTCCTTGCGCACGACGCCGAGGGTATGGGGTGCGGCGTAAATGTCGACCTTGTGCACCAGCGGCGGGTAATCGACAAAGTTGAAGGCCCGCACGTCGTCCAGCCCGCCGATATGATCTTTGTGTTCGTGCGTGAGGAGGATGGCGTCGAGGTGGCGGATGCCCGTACGGAGCATTTGGCAGCGGAAATCGGGGCCGGCGTCGATGACCATACGCACGCCGCACGCCTCGACCATGGCCGAAGTGCGCAGGCGGTTGTCGCGCTTGTCGGCCGAGGTGCAGACCTTGCAGCGGCACCCGATGACAGGGACGCCCTGCGAGGTGCCCGTTCCCAGAAAGGTGAGTTTCATGCAGGCAAAGATAGTAAAAATAGGACGACTGCGTACGGGCACACCGAAGAATCTGCCGCAGTGCACCGGCTCGGCCGCTGCAAAGTCCGGGGCTGTCGCCAGGGCAAACACCCCCAAGCCGCAGGCTGCCTGCAAAACCGGAGAAGACAACCGGGGAAGGCTCCCGGAACGTTCCGGCAAGTACCGGAAAGGCCCGGCACACCCGCCCGGCGTACCCGGAAACACCGGGAAACCCGGCCCCTTACCCCGGAGCCCGGGAAAATCCCGGCACACTGCAGCTCCGGGAAACTCAGTAGGTCTGCTCGATATTCCAGACGAAGGCGCGCGAGCCCTGCATCTTGGTGGCGGCGTCCATCTCCCGGAAAGCCTCCATCAGCGGCGCGACCTTTTCGTCGTCGACGATGGCCATGAGCGAAGCGTTCATCGACGGCCAGGCATGCGTGCCGTAATGGGGTTCGCCGTCGAACGACCCGCGACCCTCGGTCAGCGCCCAGCGCGTGAAGCCGCGGACGCCCTGCTCGTCGAGGATGGCGTTCACACGGTCGGTGAGCGCCTGGTTGTATGATAAGAATACTGCTTTCATAATTTACGTTCTATTAAATCGAACAATCGTCCGCCGCCCTGCCGTCTTCGGGGGTTGTCGCGGAACCCGTACGAGGCGGGCTTCCCCAACAACCCGGAATCGCAGGTGTTGCCCCCGATCGCCGGAAGCGGAAGGCGACGTCGCATCACTCGTCATTTTCAGGATCCTCAATGGCTGCTGGCCTGATGTGCTGCTGCCAGGCGTGCCAGTTTTTCCTTCTCCTTGCGCTGCGAGCGGTTGACGAATACCGAGTAGAGCGCCGGGATGATGAACAGCGTCAGCAGGGTCGAGAAGGTAAGTCCGCCGATCACGGCGATACCCATGGGCTGCCACGTCTCCGACCCGACACCCGTGCCGATCGCCAGCGGCAACATACCCAGGATGGTCGTGAACGAAGTCATGAGCACAGGGCGCAGACGGCTCTTTCCGCCGGCGATCACGGCATCGAAGACACCCGAGCCGCGCTCGACCAGCAGGTTCATGTAGTCGACCATCACGATACCGTTCTTGGTCACGATGCCCACCAGCATGATGGCACCGATCAGGGCAATGAGCGACATCGGCGTGGAGGTCATCCACAAAGCCAGGAAAACGCCCGTGGCGGCGAACGGGATGGTGAACATGATGATGAACGGGAAGAGCAGCGATTCGAACTGCGTGGCCATCACGATGTAGACCAGGATGACGATCAGGATGAACAGCACGCCCAGATCGCTGAAGGCGTCGCCCTGGTCTTCGACCGTACCGCCGATTTCGAGGTCGACGCCGTCGGGCACGGGATACCCGGCGATGAGTTGATCGACCTCGGCCACCACGTCGCCCAGGGCGACGCCGGCTCCGAGCGACGACTTGACCGTGATCACACGCTGGCGGTTCTCGCGCTCGATCATCGGCGCGGCATACTCCTCCTGCACGCGGCCGACCTCCTTGAGTTTCACGGGGCGCCCCTGCCCGTTGTAAAGCGTGATGTTCTCCACGTCCCCGAGCGACATGCGGAACGGTTCGGCATAGCGCACCACGATGTCATATTCGTCGCCGTCCTCGCGGTATTTCGAGGCCACGAGGCCGTCGATGCGGTTGCGCACGGCCTGCGACGCCGTGGCGCTGTTCATGCCGTAATAGGCAAGGCGGTCACGGTCGAAGACCACGTTGAGTTCGGGACGCAGGTCGTCGCGCGAAAGCTGCACGTCTCGCGTACCCTCCAGGCCGCCCAGCTTTTCCTTCAGGTCGTTGGCAACGGCATTGGTCACGTCCATGTCGTAGCCGAAAACCTTGATGTCGACCGTCGCCGAACCGCTCATGCTGCCGTTATCGCCGCCGGGCATCACCGAATATTCCCGCACCTCGGGGATGCGATCCAGTTCCTTGCGCAGCAGGTCGGAGATAACGTAGATCGACCGCTCGCGCTTGTCGGAGGTGGGCAGGCTGAGGTTGTAATTGATGATGTGCGAACCGGTGGTCTGCATCGCGGCGAACGCATCGTCCGACGAGTTGGCGCCCGACGAGGCCGACACGAGCGTCACCTCGGGATAGTTCTTGTAGATGATGCTGTCGATCTGGCGGGCGATCCGCGCGGTGTAGTCCACCGAAAGGTTCTGCTCCAGTTTGACCGTGGCCGAGATCCAGCCGTTATCCGAAGGCGGGAAGAATTCGGTCGGCACCTGCGTGACGAGCCCCAGCGAAACCAGGAAAAGCCCCATCATCGAGAAGATCGTGATACGGCGGTGGCGCACCACCCAGTTCAGCGAGCGGGCATAGGCGTCGTCGAGCCATGCGAGTGCCCGGTCGATGGGTTTGTATATGACACCCAGCCCCTTGTAATCGTGCACGCCGCCCTCGAGTTTCAAGAGGTAGGCGGACATCATCGGGGTCAGCGAAATGGCTGCCGTAGTCGAAACGCACACCACGATGGTCACGATCCAGCCCAGCTCGCGGAAGAGGATACCCGCCATGCCCGGCACCATCGTCAGCGGCAGGAACACGGCAACGACCACGAGCGTGGTGGCAATGACCGACAGCCACACCTCATTGGTGGCGTAGATGGCGGCCTCCTTGGGATTCGAACCCCGCTCGATGTGCGTCGTGATGTTCTCCAGCACCACGATGGCATCGTCGACGACCATACCGATGGCGATCGAGAGCGACGAAAGCGAGATGATATTGAGCGTCGAGCCCGTGGCGAAGAGGTAGATGAACGAACAGATCAGCGACACGGGGATCGTCATACAGATGATGAGCGTCGCCCTCCACCGCCCGAGGAAGGCCATCACCACCAGCACCACGAAGATAAAGGCGTACATGATCGTTTCCGAGAGCGACCCGATGGCATTGGTGATTTCCTGCGACCCCTCGAAGATCGTCTCCATCTTCACGTCGCGCGGAAGGCTCGCTTGGATGTCGGGCAGGCGCTTCTGAATTTCATGGACGATGTCCACGGTGTTGGCACCTGACTGCTTCTGGATCATTACGCGCACGCTCCGCTGCCCGTTGGCGCGTTCGTCCATCGTGGCCTTTTCGAGCGTATCGCGGATCTCGGCCACGTCGGAGAGCATCACCGTGCGTCCCCCGGCATTGGAAACCACGACCTTGCGCATCTCGTCGCTCAGCTTGAATTCGCCGTCGGCCTTGATGTTGAACGTGTTGTTGCCGATGTCGATCGTACCGCTCGGGATGTTGACGTTCTCGGCGGCGATGATCTGCCCCAGCTGTTCGACGGTCAGGTTGTAGGCTTCGAGTTTGGCCGGGTCGACATTGACCTGCACCTCGCGCTCGGGGGCGCCCATGACCGTCACGGCACCCACGCCGTCGACACGGTTCAGGACGTTGACGAATTTATCGTCGAGGATCTTCTTCAGGGCCGGGTAGCTCTCGTCGGCCGTCACGGCAAGCATGATCACGGGGATCATCGAGGTCGAGAACTTGAAGATCGTAGGATAATCGATGTCGTCGGGCAACTGCGACTGGCTGCGGCTCACCACGTCGCGGATCTCGTTGGCGCCCTCGGTCAGGTCGGATCCGTATTCGAATTCGACAATGATCATCGACACGTTGTCCTGCGACTTGGAGGTCAGTTTCTTGAGGTTGCTCACCGTATTGAGGTTATCCTCCAGGATACGGGTGATGTTGGTCTCGATATCCGCAGCGTTGGCACCGGGATAGAAGGTGATGACCGATATCTGGGGGATTTCGATTTCGGGGTACTGGTCTACCGCGAGGTTCATCAGCGAGAAGAGCCCGAAGACCATCACGCCGACGAACATGAGCACCGTGGAGACCGGTTTCCGAACCGCGCTTTCGTATATTTTCATATGTTTCGGGGCGTTTTATTCCTGTTTGATTTCCACTTTGGCACCGTCGTAGAGTTTCGAAAGGGCCGTGACGGCCACGGCTTCGTCCGCCCCGACGCCCGAAAGAATGTCCACGCGGTCGCCGACCTGGCGTCCGACATCGACACGGCGGCGACGGGCAACGCTATCGCCCTCGATGACATACACGAAGCGCTCGGCAGTGCCGACCTGCTTCTGGACGGCCACGTCGGGCACCATGACGCCCTCCTTCTGCCCCATGTTGAAGATCGTGCGGGCGTACATACCCGGGCGCAGCGTGCGCCGGGCATTGGGCACCTTCACCTCGACCTTGAACGTACGGGTCGTGGGGTCGAGCGCCGGATAGATCAGCGACACGGTACCCGTAAAGGTCTGGTCGGGGAAGATGTCCACCTTCAGCTCGACGGGCATCCCGACCTTCACGTTGGGGAAATACTGCTCGGAAATATTGGCGATGACCTTCAGCGGGTCGATCTGCATGATGTGCAGGATGGGCTGCGCCGAGAAGAGGTCGCCCGACTCGTAGTTGCGCGCCGTGACCACGCCTGTGATGGGCGAACGCACCTCGATGTTCTTCTTGAGGTTGGCGACCACCTCGCGCTGCACGTCCAGCTGCGCCTTGGCCTGCTGGATCTGCTGCGCCGAGATACCGCCGGCCTCATAGACGGGCAGCAGGCGGTTGTAATCGTCCTCGACGGTCTTCAGCTGCACGAGCTGCTGGGTGTACTGCGTCGGGTCGAGCGTCACGATGAGCTGCCCCTCACGCACGGGGTCGCCCACCTCGACCAGGATGCGGTCGATGTGCACGCCCGAAGCCGCCGGAGTGATGTCGTTCTCCCTGAAGGGCTCGATCTCCGAAGTGAACTCCTCGGTAAGCTGCACGGTGGCGGACTCCGCCGTTTCGGTTTTAGTCAGCACACGGTTGTCCTGCTGCACGTCGCCTGCCCCGTTTTTGCCTTTGCAGCCGGCGAGGGCAGCCGCGGCAAACAATATAACTGCTGTTTTCTTCATATGCTATCTTTGTTTTTCAATTTCCACGCTATTTTTCCTTGCCGACGATGCGGTCGTACTCGGCCTTGGCCGTCAGGTAATCGAAGATCGCCTGCGAGTAGTTGAGCTGCGCCTGCGTCTGCGCCAGCTGGGCGCTGTTGAGCTCGAGGATCGTACCCGCCCCCGCACGGTAACGGGTGTCGGAGATCGAGTAGGCCTTGCGCGCCTGCTCGACGGTGAGTTCCTGGGCGTACATCGTCTCGCGCGCCGTCAGCAGGTCGTTCAGCGCCGAGCGAACCTGCACGTCGACCTGCTGCCGGGCGTATGTCCGCTGGAGGCCGATCTGCGAAATCTGGTTCTTGATCTCGCGCGAGCGGTTCATCTTCGTCAGCCCCGAAAAGAGCGGCACGGAGACGCGGATGCCGGCGGAAAGCGGGTTCTGCCAGAAATAGCCGTCCTTGATCGTCGTCATTTCCATCGTCGCCTGGTCGAACGACACCGAGCCCATGTTGTTCCCGGTGAGGGTGAAGTTGCCGAACGCCCCGATGGTCGGCAGGCGGCTCGCATTCTCGGCCTTGAGCTGGAGGCGGAGCAGATCCTCCTGCAATTCGAGCGTGCGCAGGTCGGAGTTATCCGAAGTGTCGGTCGTAAGCCCCTCGGTGCCGGCGAGCACCTTGTCGCGCATAGCGTCCAGTTCGCCTTCGACCTCGATATCGACCTGCTCGGGGATCGAAAGGTACATCTTGAGCATCAGCTTGGCGATGCGGATCGAGTTCTCGGTCTGGAGGATCGAGGGTTTCAGGTTGCTGAGCTGCACCTGCGCCGTCAGCAGGTCGTATTCCGAGGTCAGGCCGTTCTGGTACTGCACCTGCGTATCGTCGACCGTACGTTGTACGGTGGCCTCCGACTCGCGGAGCACGTCGAGCGACTGCTCGGCGAGCAGGATGTTGTAGAAGGCCTTTTTGACTTCGGCCGTCAGCGTGATGCGCGACGAACGCGCCGCTTCGACGGCCGTGGCCATCTGCTTGTCGTTCATCTTCATCATGCGGTAAACCTGCGGCGCGAAGAGCGGCACCGAAGCATCCACGGCCCCGCTGAGCGTCGTATAGGGGTCGTTGCCCAGCGAGAAGCCCTTGGACATCTGCTGCACGATGAAGCTGTGGTTGACCTGCCCGGTCACCGACACCTGCGGCAGCAGGCCGCCCCATGTCTGGCGTTTCACATAGTCGTAGCGCTGCACCTCCATCTCGGCGACCTTGACGGTAGGGTTCTCGCTCAGCGCCAGGTCGAGGGCCTGGTCGAGCGTGAGGCGCATCTGCGCCACGGCAGCGAACGTACCCGTTGCCGCAAGGCACAATGTCAGAATCAATTTTTTCATAGTCATCTATCCAAATTCAATTTATTTCCCGTTTTCGACAGTCTGTACCGCTTCAGGTTGTCGTCGATCAGCTGCAGGCCCTTAGCGGTCGAAATGCCGCGGAAAAAATTGCTGATGATCTGCACGAAAGCCTCGCGCTCGGACATCCCGTCGGGCAGCATCAGCTCGCGGCGCGTCACGATGGCCGAAGCCGTATAGTAAAGCACCGAAATGGAGAGGTCGATGTTGAAATTATTGACGAACAGCCCGGCCTCGATGCCCTGTTCGAGCATCGAACGCAGGCTCGTGCGGTTTTTCACCATCCCCTCGCGCATCAGTTTGTCGTGTACGGCGGGATAAAACTTCCGGAGGTTGTCCATCATGCGGCGCGAAACCTCGGCGTTGTCCATCACTTCGCCCAGCACCATGAACATGGCTTCGAGAACGTCGTGCGCATCGGCCGTGAGTTCGTTCCACCGCTGGCGGTTACGTTCGGAATAGCGTTCCATGGCCAGGTAGAGCAGGCCTTCCTTGTCGCCGAACATCTCGTAGAGCGTCCGCTTCGACACCCCGAGCTGCTGCGCGATGTCGTCCATTCGTACCGACTTGATGCCCTGCGAGACAAACATATGCATGGCCTGGTCGATAATGCGTTCTTTCTGAGGAGGGGTCATTGCATTCAAATATTTCGGATCCGGAGGCAAATATAGAAAGAAAACTTATGAAACCAAAAAAGTTTTCTATTTTCTTCCGTTTCATCAGCAAATAACACACCGAACGGCGAACAAAGCAGTAAAGACGAACAATGAGCGAGGTGTCCCGCCTCCGTTCTGGCCGATAGGGACAGTATCCCCAGAAGCGCCTGGAACACAGCCGGAATGCAGACCGGGGGGGGGGCAGCGCACTACAGGTGCCGGGGCATGCACAGCAGGACATACCTGCCGGATCACGGGCGCAGCAGGGAACGCATACCATCGAGAGTCGCACCGGGCACCCACGTCCTCGCTCCCGCCTTGCGAAAAAACAAAAAAAGCCGCTGCGGACAAACCGCAGCGGCCATAAAGGAATATAACACGAGGTTATTTCGTCACCCGTTCGAGCCAGCGAACCATCGAGAGCATGACGAGCATCGACATGCCGCAGGCCGCGACGAAGACGCACCACGTAGCCCACATCGGGGTGTGCATGTAGAGCCATCCGCCGACGAACAGCAACGCATTGCCCACGGCTGTAGCAGCCAGCCAAAAGCCCTGCATAAGGCCCTGCATGTGCGGGGGCGCCACCTTCGATACGAATGCCAGCCCGAGGGGCGAGATGAAGAGCTCGGCGACGGTAAGAATGAAATAGAGGCCCACCATGACCCACGGGGTCACCAGGATCGACTGCACCTGGTCGGCCTTCATACCTGCAAGAGCGGCCTTGTCGGGCAGTGCGAACGAGAAGAACATCAGGAAGAGGTAGGCCGTGGCGGCGATACCCATACCGATGGCGATCTTCATCGGGGTCGAAACCTCGATGTTGCGTTTGCGCAGCCAACCGAAGAACCACATGATCAGCGGCGTGAGGGTCACGACGAAGAAGGGGTTGACGCTCTGGAAAATCTCGGCGCCCTTGATGGTCGTGAAGCCCAGGTTGATGTTGATGACGTCGAGGTTGACGTAGTCACGTGCGAAATAGGTCAGCGAATAGCCGTTCTGGTGGAACGAAACCCAGAAGAAGATCACAACGCCGAACACGGCGAACAGTGCGTAGATGCGCTGGCGGATCTCCTGCGCCGACATGGTGATCTCCTCGGCCGAAGCCTTGGCACCGCCGGCCGCGGCTTTCTTCGACGGGTCGGGGAAGCGCTGCTTGTTGGACAGGTAGATGACCAGCGACACGAGCATCATCACGATGGCCGCGATGAACGCATAGTGGAAACCGCGGTTGAAGACATCGAGGTAGCCGTTGCAGAAATCGTGCAGGCCGGCAGCCGACACGGGCGTGCCGTCGAGGTAGGCCGAATTGGCGTACGACGTGAGGTTGGCAAGCCCCTCGCCGGCCATGTGCTCGCCCTTGGCAAGGTATTCGTGGCACAACTCGGGCAGCTTGGCGTTATAGTCGAAATTGTTGACCTTGAGCCACCAGTTGCGCACGCCGATGGCGACGAACGGCGCGAAGAAGCCCCCGATGTTGATGAACATATAGAAAATCTGGAAACCCGACTCACGCTTGGCGCTGAACTCCTTGTTGTCGTACATCTGCCCCACGAGCGCCTGGAGATTGCCCTTGAAAAGGCCGTTGCCGAAGGCTATCACCAGCAGGCCCACGCACGTCAGCGTCAGGTAGAGCGGCAGGCTGGACACGGGCGTCGGCGTGGGGATGGCGATAATCAGGTAGCCCAGCGACATCACCACGAGCCCCCACATGATGGTTCCCTTGTAGTTGCGGGTTTTGTCGGCAATGATACCGCCGACGAGCGCCAACAGGTAAATCGAAGCATAGAATCCCGAATAGATATACCCCGCGGTCGTTTCGTTCAGGCCGAACTTGGCGGAGATGAACAAGGTCAGGATAGCCATCATGATGTAGAAACCGAAACGCTCGCCCATATTGGCAAGGGCCGCCGCGATCAGTCCTTTGGGTTGTCCTTTCATAAGTTGATTTTGGTTTTAGTAATTTTTTTAATAAGGTGCTGTTTTTTAGTCTTGGACAAAGATAGAAAAAAAATTCATATATTTGTATAAAAGGAAAACCGCTATGGAAAAAACGACCCGCAGGCTCCCGATCGTAGAACGCGACGAGTGGCTGCTCCCCGCCGAGCAGGAGCTCAACCGCCGCTACGAACGGTATACGGACAAAATAAACGCGATCGAGCAGGCTGCAGGCTCGATCGTCGACTACGCCAACGGCTACCGCTATTTCGGCTGGCAGCGGGACGAGCTGCTCGACGGATGGTGGCTGCGCGAATGGCTGCCGGGCGCGCACGACGTCTACGTCTTCGGGGATTTCAACAACTGGCAGCGTACCGAGATACGTATGCAGCGCGACGCGCACGGCGTATGGAGCGCCTTCTTCCCGGAGGCGATGTACCGCGACCGGCTCCGCCACGGGTCGCTCTACAAGCTCCACGTCCACGGCGACAACGGCTGGAAAGACCGCATCCCGGCCTATGCCACGCGCGTGGTACAGGACGAGGCGACGAAGAATTACACGGCCCAGTTCTGGGCGCCGGAGCCGTTCGACTGGCAGGGCGACGCGTTCGACGCCTCGAAGAACGGCAGCCTCATGATCTACGAGGCCCATGTGGGCATGGCGCAGGAGAAGGAGGGCGTGGGCACCTACCGCGAATTCACGGAAAAAATACTACCTATAATAAAAAAGGACGGCTACAACGCCGTGCAGCTCATGGCCATCGCCGAGCACCCCTATTACGGGTCGTTCGGCTACCACGTGTCGAGTTTCTTCGCACCCGCATCGCGCTGCGGCACGCCCGAGGAGCTGAAGGAGCTGGTGCGCCGCGCCCACGAGCTGGGGCTGGCGGTCATCATGGATCTGGTGCATGCCCACTACGTCCGCAACCTCAACGAAGGCATCAACGAGCTGGACGGCACCGACCACCACTACTCGCTGCCCGGCAAGGCCGGTTACCAGCCCTACTGGGACTCGAAGCTCTTCGACTACGGCAAGGACGAGGTACAGCATTTCCTGCTGTCGAACGTCAAGTATTGGCTCGACGAGTTCCATTTCGACGGCTACCGCTTCGACGGCGTAACGTCGATGATCTACCACCACCACGGTTATGTCGACTTCGACTGCCGCGAACGCTTCTTCGACGAAGGGGTCAACCGCGACGCGCTGACCTACCTGACGCTCGCCAACCGCCTGGTGCACGACTTCCGGCCGGCGGCCGTGACCATCGCCGAGGACGTGAGCGGAATGCCGGGCATGTGCATCCCCATCGCCGACGGCGGCATCGGGTTCGACTACCGGCTGGGGATGGCGATCCCCGACTTCTGGATCAAGGAGCTGAAGGAGGTGCCCGACGAGGAGTGGAACATATGGGAAATGTGGGACGTCATGACCAACCGCCTGCCCGAAGTGAAAACCGTGGCCTATGCCGAATCGCACGACCAGGCGCTGGTGGGCGACAAGACGCTGGCATTCAGGCTGATGGACAAGGAGATGTATTACCACATGGATCGCGCGTCGGAGAGTATCGTGATCGACCGCGGCATGGCGCTGCACAAGATGATCCGCCTGATGACCATCTCGACGGGCGGGCAGGCCTACCTCAACTTCATGGGCAACGAGTTCGGGCACCCCGAGTGGATCGACTTCCCGCGCGAAGGCAACGGCTGGAGCTACGCCCACGCCCGGCGGCAATGGTCGCTGGCGAAGAACGGGTTCCTGCGCTACTCGTGGCTGGGGGATTTCGACAAGGCGATGATAAAGCTGGTGAAGCGTTACAAGGTACTCGAGGACAGCTATGCCTGGAACCTCGCGATGGACGAGTGCAACAAGACGATGGTTTTCTCGCACGGCAACCTGCTGTTCGTGTTCAACTGGCACCCCACGGCCTCGATCCCCGACTACGAACTGCCCGTGCAGGCGCCGGGCAAGTATGTGCCCGTGCTCTCGACCGACGAGCGGCGTTTCGGCGGGCAGCAGCGGCAGGCGATGGACGCCGAGCATTTCTCGTTCCCGGCACGCGACGGCGACAACACCGAACGACCCCATATCCGCATCTACAACACCTCGCGCACGGCGACGGTTTACCTGCGGAAGAAATAGCGGCGGGTGCGTCCTCCGCACCGACGAAAACCCGCCGGAGATGACAAACAGCACGGCCTGTCCCCGCATGGGACAGGCCGTGCTGTTTTATCCTCGGGCAGGGACGACCCTCACCGGCCGGAAAGGGCAGGCACCCGGTCTCACAACCGCGGTTGCCGGCAAAGAGGCGGGCTTTCGGGCCGCGACGTTCCCGGCCTGAGGCAGTTTGTCGGCCGCAAATGGCGGGCTTGGGGCGCGCAACAGCGTTGGTCGGCCGGGAAAGGAGGCCGCCGGCCGGAGAGAAAGGTTCCCGGACGGACAAGCGCTACACCTCTACGGCAACCTGTCGGCGGGATAGGACACGCCCAGCTGGCGGCGCACCTGGTCGATGATCTCCATCGTCACGAGGGAGTTTTCGTGGCTGTTGACGGTGGATTCTATCCGTCCCTGTTCGATGAGGTCGATGAACTCCGCGACCTCATAATAATAGGTATCCTTCTCCAGGGGGAGCCCGACGCTGTGGCGGACGGGGGCGTCGCCCCGCCCCGAAGCGGCCGCCGGGCGCGGAAGGTACGCCACGTCGCGGATGGTGTGGATGGCGTCCAGCAACAGGTTGCCCTCCTCGCCCTGGATCTCGGACGGAAGCGACGAATTGGCGATCTTGGAGTAGAGCACCGTGGCATTCATCCCCTCGTAGCGGAAATTGACGGCGCCCTGCCCGTCGGCACCCGAGGAGAGGACGATGCCCTGCGCTTCGACCTCCAGCGGACGCCCGAACAGCGCGACCATCGGATAGACGGTATAGACCCCGATGTCCATCATGGCGCCGTTCGACAGTTCGGGGTTAAAGGCGTTGAGCACGATCCCCTGCCGGAACTTGTCGTAGCGCGAGGAGTACTGGCAGAAGCTGGCGAAATAGCGGCGGATCGTCCCGAGCCGGGGCAGGTACTCCTGCACGACGCGGAAATTGGGGTTGAGCGTCGAGATCATGGCCTCCATGAGCGTGACGCCGCATTCGCGGGCGACGGCGACCATCTGTCGCGCCTCGCGGGCATTGGAGGCCAGGGGCTTCTCGCACAGCACGTGCTTGCCGTGGCGCATGCAGAGGATGCTCTGCGAAGCGTGCAGGAAATTGGGCGTGGCGATGTAAACGGCGTCGACGAGCGGGCTCGCGGCCATCTCTTCGAGCAAGGTGAAGGTGTGCGGGATGCCGTGCTTCGCAGCGAAGGCGTCGGCCCTCTCCTGCGTACGCGAACAGATCGCCACGGCCTCGAAGCGCGCGTCCTGCCGCGCCCCGGCCAGCACCCAGTCGGCGATGAACCCGGTGCCGACCATGCCGAATCGAATTTTTCCCGGCATTCCCTTATCTCCCGGTTATGCGTTCCACGGCCGCAGCGACGTCGGCATACAGCTTCGGCAGGTCGACACCGGCGACACGGCGGTTTTCGACCACGATGCGGCCGTCGACCATCACGGTGTCGACATCAGACGCCTTGCCGCAATAGACCAGGTTCGAGACCAGGTCGTGGATCGGCTGCAAGTGGGGTTTCTGCAGGTCGACGACGATCAGGTCGGCCAGCGCCCCGGGGCGGATGACGCCCAACTCACCCTCCGCATAGCCCATGGCGCGGGCGCCGTTGACCGTAGCCAGCTTCAGCGCCTCGTAGGCCGGGAGTGCCACGGGATCGCCCGTGGCGGATTTCTGCAGGAAGGCCGCCGTGCGCAGCTCTTCGAACATGTCGAGGTCGTTGTTCGAGCAGGTGCCGTCGGTGCCGATGGTCACCAGCGCACCCGCGGCACGCATCTTCTCGACGGGAGCCACGCCGCTCGAAATTTTCATGTTGCTCTGCGGGTTGTGCGACACGGCCACGCCCCGCCGGGCCAGCGTGCGGATGTCGCTGTCGGTGACATGGATGCAGTGTGCACCGATGGTCTTGTCGTCGAGCATACCCAGTGCATCGAGGTGCTCGACGGGTGTCGCAGCGTATTTTTCGCGCACGATACGCACCTCGTCCTGCGTCTCGGCGATATGGGTCATGAAATGCAGCCCCCATTTGCGGGCCAGCTCCTTGCCGCGCCGCAGGTTTTCGGGCGACACGGTATAAGGCGAATGGGGTGCGAGGGCAATCTGTATGCGGTCGCAGTCAGCAGCCAGCGCAACGGCCTTCTCCGCCTCGGGCAGCACCTCGTCGACATTGTTGTCGAAATAGTTGCAGCCCAGCATCGCGCGGATGCCCAGCCGCCGGGCGACCTCCACGCAGCGGTTCTCGTGGTAATACATGTCCACGAACGAGGTGACGCCGCCCAGGAGCATCTCGACGATGCCGAGCGTCATGCCCAGCGCCACGTCGTCGGCCGTCTGGCGCGCCTCGAAAGGCCATATATAGTCGTTGAGCCACTCCATCAGGGCGATGTCGTCGGCATAGCTGCGTTGCAGCGTCATGGCCGCATGGCAATGCGTATTCACAAGGCCCGGCATCAGGAGCCGGCCCGTGCAGTCGATGACCCGCACGCCGGGATTGCAGGTGCGGAACGCGTCGGCTTCGGAGCCGGACGCAGTGACGAGCGCGATGCGGTTGCCCGCGACGCCCACAGCCCCCATAAAGGTTTTGGGTTCGTCCCCGGCCGCCGTCATCGGCAGGATCGTTGCGTTGGTAAACAGGATGTCCATATTATTTGTATTTCACTTTCACTTTGTCGGTCTTTATCTTGCGCGGCGGGGTGTCGATCGAATTGCCCTGCACGGTGATGACATCGCGTCCGTCCACGGAGTTCGAATAGACCTGGATCACCTTGTTGAACACGCCCGGTTCGCTCTTGTGGGGTTCGTAGGTGATGCGGATCACGCCCTGTCCGCCGGGCGGTACGGGACGTTTGGGGAACGACGCCTTGAGGCACGAGCACGATGTGATGACGCGCGTCACCACGAGCGGCGCCGTGCCGTCGTTGGTAAAGGTAAATTCCCGCACCAGGTCGCCGCCCTTGCGGGGTACGTCGCCGAAATCGTGGCCGGCGACCTCCATGCGAAGGTGCGCCCCCCGCGCCTTCGCGTCCTGCTGCGCCCCGGCCGTTTCCGGGGCCGGGTTTTGCGCCGCCCCGGCATGTCCCGCCGTGAAGGCCAGGCACCCGAGGATTGTCAGTAATAAGGTTCGCATGTATACGCTCGTTTCAAAAATTACTCCATACGGAAAACATAAGTGATCGTCCCGCCCTGCAGCGTGGCGCGGCTCTCCGTGAAGCGGGCCTTCAGCGCCGCGCTCTTCGCCGCCCCGACAAGCTCGGCGGCATCGGTCGTCGAGCCTTTCGGTTCGTAGGAAGCGCCCGTCACCTTGCCCTTGGCGTCCACCGTAACGCGGATGACGACTTTCCCGCTCTTCGAACCGGGATACGAAGGTTTGGGCAGGTTGCCCACAAGGCCGCGTCCCTGAAGCCCCTGGTCGAGCTGGTCGAGCCCGTCGGGGTTCAGCCCCGGGCCGTCGCCGCTCGCCTTGTCCTCGCCCTGAGGCGCGCGGGGGTTGCCCGCATTGTCGGGTTCGTCGGCCCCGCCCTTGTTCATCTTGAACAGCGCTTTGGGGTTGGGCGTCTGCGTCGTCTCGTCCTTGCCCGCCACCTGCGCGGTCTGTTCCACGGGGGCGGCCTTGTCATGCACGCGGGGCTCGGTAGCCGCCTTCACGGGCGGCTTGGGGCGCTCGGGGACAGGCGGTTCGGTGAAATCGACCAGGATCGTATCGCCGGGTTTGTCGTGGATCTTCCGGAAATCGAACGAGACCAATGCGAACGAAGCGGCGATCAGCAGCACATAGGCTGCCGCCGCGATCGCCGCCCACCTGCGGGGCGACTTGCCGTTCGGGTCGTAATAGTACATAGGCCTTTATTCCGGCGATGTCGCCGCAATGAGTTTATATCCGTTGTTCTTGGCGACGTTCATCACCTTGATGATCTCGTCCCATGCCACCGTCTTATCGGCATGCAGCGATACGGTGGGCTCCTTCTGCCCGTCGAGGCGCGATTTGAGCGCCCGTTCCACGCCCTCGACCGACCCCACGTCCTGCAATTCGACATAGTAGCGGTACTTGCCGTGCCCCGTATCCTGGATCGACACCGTGGTAACCGCCTTGTCCTTGAGCATGTTCGAGCTCTTGGGAAGCATCAGCTTCAGGGCATTGGGGTTGATCAGCGTCGTAGCGATCAGCAGGAACAGCAGCAGCAGGAACATCAGGTCGGTCATCGACGATGCCGAGAAGGATTTATCGACTTTCGATCCGTGTTTAATTGCCATAGCGCGTTATTTTTGAACGGGTTGATTCAGGATGTCCATGAAGGCGATCGAGTTGGCCTCCATCTGGAAGACCAGCTTCTCGATGCGTGCCACGAGGTAGTTGTAGCCGAAATAGGCCGGGATGCCGACGATAAGACCGCCGACCGTGGTGACCATCGCCACGTACATGCCGCTGGCCAGCAGGCTCAGGTCGACCGTGCCGCCCGCAGCCGCCATGTCCATGAAGGTCTGCACCATCCCGAGCACCGTACCGAGGAAACCGATCATCGGAGCGCCGCCGGCGATCGTCGCCAGAAAGGGAAGGCCGTTTTCGAGCTTCGAGACTTCGAGGTTGGCGACGTTCTCGATGGCGGTCTGCACGTCGCTCATCGGGCGGCCGATGCGCTCGATGCCCTTCTCGATCATGCGGGCGATCGGCGTGTCGGTCTTCTTGCACAGGTTCACGGCCGTATGGATCTTGCCGTCGGAAATGTAGTCGCGGATGCGGTTCATGAAATTCATGTCCAGCACCGACGCCTTGCGGATGGCCATGAAGCGTTCGACGAAGATGAAGATCGTCACGCCGCCCAGCGCCAGCAGCGGCCACATCAGCCAGCCGCCCATCGAAAACAGTTTCCAAAGTCCCATGCGGGTTTCTTCACTGGTGGCCACCGCCTCGGCGGCCTGCAAAAATGTCATCATAGTTTAAAGAAAAATTGTTATTGTTTGATTCGAGTTCTTTTTCTGCCGTTCAGTTGTTTTCGTCCTTCTTATCCATAACGGGCCGCAGAGCCGGAAGCGTATCCACCGGCTGCCGCAGCCGCTCCTTTTCCTCGCGGGCGGCCTGTCGCCGGGCTTCGCGCCGCGCCTTGCGTTTCTTGTTGGTGAAGCGCTCCCTGATACGCCGCCGCAGATCCCGGAAATTATTGAAATCCTCCTTGAAATAGATACCGATGCCGGTCTCCTGCAGACCCTGGTTCTCGTCGAAACGGTCGATGGTCTGCGTGAAGGCCTTGGCCTTGAGCGTCCCGGCACGGTCGATCAGGTAGGTGATGTACGCCTCGCCCATGAAGTTGGACATCGAACTGTTCACAGCCTGCTTGTTGTCGATCAGGTAGTTGCCCTCGACCTCGACGAACAGGCGGTTGTTGATCAGGCTCTTCGAAAGGCCGAAGTCCACTTCGTCGCTGGTCAGTTCCGATTTGGGACGGTAGCGGATGACGATGTTGTAGTCGTCGTTCGAGAGCAGGTTGCTCACCATGTTCGACACGAATTCCAGACCCGTGGCGGCCGAGACCGAGGTGCCGATGTTCGACGACGACGAGCTGTTCTCGCCCATGAAGCTGTTGAACAGCAACAGGTAGGCGAACTGCGTATCGACCGTCTCGGGCGTGGTGAGGGCATTGGCGATCACGGTCTGCGTCTCGGGGTCGGTGCCGGGGACATGCACGTCGAAGGTGACGGCCGGGTTGGAAAGCCGCTCGCCGAGGTGGATGACGCACTCCACGGGCACCGAACGGTCGGCCGCGAGGTTGTCGGACGTACCCTGCAACAGGGGCTGCAACGACGCCTTGAGCTTGTAGATGGCGTTGATGTTGAGCATGGCGTCCATCGGCGAGCCCGTCCACTGGATTGTGGAGCCGTCCTCGATGACGAACTTCTTGTTGATGATGTTCTGCAGCGAGAAGAGGAAGCTCCCCTCGGTGATGGTATAGTCGCCGTACATCTCGAAGACGTTGGAACGGGGGTTGATCTGCATGTTGAGCGTACCGTCGCCGCGCGCCCGGAGCGTGTTGCCCGAGACGGTGAGTTCGACCTCGACGCCCGGCCGCACGTTCAGCGCCAGCGAGATATCCATCCGGCTGCCGGCATCGGACTTCTGCTGCCGCTTGCGTTCGAACATCATCTTCTTGCGGGCGAGGTTGTCGACCGTATCGACCCTGGCCGGTTCCCTGAAGGTCACGAAGTCGGCGCTCGATATATTGGACTTGCTGGACAACGGCATGAAGAACGACGAACGGTCGTCGGTCGTGGCGGCGATATCCATCTTCACGAGCCCCTTGTCGCCCGAAATGCGGGCGGAGCCCGTGGCGTAGACCTTGCCGTAGAAAGAGTCGTTGTCCTGCGGGGTGGTGTTGAGCACCATCATCTGCCGGGGTGCGACGCGTACGTCGTAGGCGATGTTCGAGAGGTGTTGCAGGCTCAGGTCGATGTCGAAGCGCCCCTCGTTGCCCTCGGGATCGAATATCGGGACGTTCGAAGCCCGGAAGCGGTTGCCCTTGACGCTCAGCACCGCCCGGGGCATGGTGTAGGGCACCTGTGTGAAATCGACGCGCGTCGACAGCCCCGTGACGCGGATTTCGCCCGTGAGGTCGGCCTCGCGGCGCTGCCCCTGGAGCACCAGGTCGGCGGAGGCGTGCCCCCGGGTATCGGAAATGACGCCCGTGAGGATCGGGTCGAGCAGCCCCATGTCGAGGCTGTCGACATCCAGACGGGCATAGTAGCGCACCTGCGACGGAGCGTAGAAGCCCCGCACCAGCGTATCGCGCTTATGGCGGTCGGTGACGGTAACGCCCGCACGGTTGCGCAGGAAATCCCAGCGCGAGGTGAGGCGCAGCGGCGGTGCGGGTATGTCGTTGACCTGAAGGCTGTCGAGCAGGATGTCAGCCGTGATCTCGCCCGCATGGAGCGCCGATTTCATCGTCGCGGAACCATTGGTACGCCCTTCGAAGACGTAACCCATGCGTTCGATGACCTGCGTGAAGGGCGCGAGGTCGAAATTGCGCAGGCGCAGCGTCACCGAATCCTCACGGCTGCGCGAAGCGATACCGTCCAGCAGAAGTTCCTGCTCGCGGTTCATCACGAAGAACTTGTCGATCACGACCTGCGCCGTGTCAAGCTGTATCTTGTGGGCGAAAATCTGCCAGGTCTTCGAGCCGCGGGTGATGTGCGACGGCAGGATGCGCAGGTCGACGACGCGGCCGTTGGGCCCGTGCTCGTCGACGACGTCGGCCCGGACGCCCACCAGTCCGGATACCTTGCGCAGCGTATCGTTGAAGCCTGCCGAGAGCTGCACGCGCCCCTGCTTGGCGCCGCCCGTGAGCGAAAGCTCCGGCAGATGGAGCATACCCGCATAGAGGTCTTCGGCCGAAGCGTAGACCGTGAGCGAGTCGCCCCGGTTCGAAGCGTTGACGTTGAGCCGCATGGCCAGCATACGTTTGCGTTCGATATATTCCGAAGTCGCCTTGAGCGAAAGCTGGTCGCTCGCGGGGTTGAAAAGCAATTGCAGCGACGAGCCGTCGGCGACCTGCAGGCCGGGTGAGATGGCATCTGCGATCGGGTCGATATGGCGGACGTCGACCGAGAGGAGCGAATAGTCGTTGGCGACGGCCACCCCCGATGCGCGGGGCACCGACTCCTCGTCGCCGTGCCGCAACAGGGGGAGGTATTTCCAGGCACTCGCACGCAGGTAGCGGAAGACCTCGCGGTAGCTGGTCTTGCTGCGGAACGTGGCGTCGGCGAAGTCCGAGCGCAGTTCGACCAACTTGCTCCGGGCCGAGTTCTCGCCCGTGACGGTCATGCTCTTCGACGTGAGCTGCTTGTCGTTATAGCGGTAGAGGACGTCGGTGACCCGGATGCGGCCGTTCAGGTCATCGAGCGAGCGGCCGCCGGCCTTGGCGACGATATGCGCCGAAAGTTCCGAGACCGAGTCGCGGCGGTTGACATGCAGCCGGGCCAGGTCGGCACGGCGCAGATCCATCGTAAAGTCGTAACGGGGCACCGAGTCGTTGAAGTCGACCATGCCGAGGAAATCGAAATCGAGGTTGGGGTCGCGGGCCGTGATACGGCCGTCGAACTCGCGGTTGCGCAGCCGCCCGTCGAGGCGCAGCGAATCGTAGACATAGCCGTTGAAGCCCAGCTGCGTGACATTGCCCACGACATTGGCGTCGGTGAACCCCCGCCCGACGACGCCGTCGACGAAAGCCGTGAGCGTGGCGTTGCCCAGCAGGTCGCGGCGGCCGAGTAGTTCGCCCAGCCTGAGGTTGCGCGCGGCCACATCGCCCTTGACGCTGCTGCGCCCGTCGCGCAAGGGGCTCATCTGCAGGTTACAGTCGATGCCGCCCACGTCGGTCTTGGCACCCACCCGCATGTCGAACGACGAGAGCAGCCCGCGGAAACGGGCGCTGACGTCGATGTCGCCCGAATTCCCGAGGATCGCGACCAGCTTGTCGGAGAGCGCACGGCCGCCGATGCCCGCAGCCAGGGCGTCGATGGATTCGGCCGTGGAGGTCAGGCGCGGAATCGTCAGGTCGAAATGCGTCGCGCGGATGTCGGGCAGCCCCCTGACCGCGGCATCGGCCGTGAACCACGTCCCCTGGCCCACCTGTAGGCTCCTGACCTTGCCCGTGAAGTCGGAGACGACGCCCGCGACATCGATGTCGATATTGCTGAAAACGGTATGCCACCCGCGGAGCCGCGGGGCGAAATAGGCGATGTCGTCCGTGGAGACGGTGCTGTTGCGCAGCTTGCCGTCGATGCGCACCTCGCCCAGGAAATCCTTGTAGCCGGCCCACGAATCGCCGACGAGCGAAATGTAGGGGATGTCGACGTTCGAACGGGGCGTGACGACGGAGGTATCCTCGAAGCCCAGCGCACCGTTGGTCAGGTAGAAACGCCCCGAGAAATGGTCGAGCACGAAGCCGCTGCGCTCACGTGCCGACATGGCCTCGATGGTGGTATAGATCGACTGCCCGTCGATGGTGAAGTCGCTGACGTGCGCCGTGATGCCGTAGAGGTGCATGTGGCCGAAGTCGATGCCGAATTCGGGATCGCGCCTCGTGAGCCGCTCCAGACAGAGATCCATGCCTTCGATGGAAGCCTTGCGCAGCGACAGGCGGAAATTTCCCTTCCTGGGCTTGTCGGGGTCGCTGATGCGGTTGACGATCTGCTTGATGTTCATCTCCCCCTCGGGGGTCTCGCGCAGGTAGAGCTTCGCCCCGCTGATCTCGCCGCGGCTGAACACCACCCCGCCGCCGAAAATGCCCAGCCCCGTGATGTAAGCGTCTATCTTGCCGACGTAGAGCAGCGTGTCGCGCTGGTAATCCTCGACGTAGAAGCCCTTGATCTTGACCTTGCTGAAAAGCCCGATGTCCACGCGGTCGATGCTCACGGTGGTTTCGAGCGTCTTAGACACGATGCGCACGGCTTTCTGTACCACGTAGTTCTGCACGGCGGGAATATCGAGCAGCAACGAGAGCACCATGGGCAGAATTATCAGCAACAAAACCGCTACCGAGAACACCTTTCCCAATATTTTTATACCTTTGCGCATTGATAGGTCGTTATAACCTGCAAATTTAACTAAAATAGTTAAAAAAACGAAAAACCGGATGGATATTACAATTCTCGGCATCGAATCCTCGTGCGACGATACGTCGGCTGCCGTGATCCGCAACAACCTGCTGCTGTCGAACGTGATCGCCTCCCAGGCCGTGCACATAAAATACGGCGGCGTGATCCCCGAACTGGCTTCGCGGGCGCACCAGCAGAACATCATCCCGGTGGTCGACACGGCACTCCGAGAAGCCGGGCTCACCGTCGGGGAGATCGATGCCATCGCCTTCACGCGCGGCCCCGGGCTGCTGGGTTCGCTGCTCGTCGGGGTATCGTTCGCCAAGGGGCTCTCGGTGGCGCACGACATCCCGATGGTCGAGGTCAACCACCTGCAGGGGCATATCCTCTCGCACTTCATCGACCTGCCCGACCGCGAACTGCCCCATCCCGGCTTCCCGTTCCTCTGCCTGCTGGTCAGCGGCGGGCATACGCAGATCGTACGCGTGGATTCGCCGCTCGATATGGAGATCATCGGCACGACGATCGACGACGCCGCAGGCGAAGCGTTCGACAAATGCGCCAAAGTCATGGGCCTGCCCTACCCCGGCGGCCCGGTGATCGACCGCCTGGCAAAGGAGGGCAACCCCAAGGCGTTCCGCCTGGCACACCCCCATGTCGACGGCTACGACTATTCGTTCTCGGGGCTCAAGACCTCGTTCCTCTACATGCTGCGCGACGCCGTGGCCGACGACCCCGATTTCATCGAGCGCAACAAGGCCGACCTCTGCGCGTCGCTTCAGGGCACGATCGTGGAGATACTGCTCGACAAACTGGTGCGGGCGTCGAAAGACACGGGCATACGCGACATCGCCATCGCCGGGGGCGTATCGGCCAACTCGGGACTGCGCAACGGCATCGTCGAGCAGGGCCTCAAGCGCGGCTGGCGCACGTTCCTGCCGGAATTCAAGTTCACGACCGACAACGCCGCAATGATCGCCATGGCAGGCTACTACCACTACCAGCACGGCGATTTCTCGTCGCTCGACGTGTCGCCCGTGGCACGGCTCGAAGAGCTGTAATGCGGCCGGGAAGATGAAACGGCTCGCGGCATTCGTGCTGCTCCTGGCGGGGATCGGCAGTGCATACGCCAGCGACGGCGATGCGGAGCGGCTTCGCGCATGGCGCGCCGGGGAAAAGGTCACGGAAGAAGCGGTGGCGGAATACGGCATCGACCGCTGTTTCGCCAGTTCGGAGATCGGCGACGCACTCTTCGCGCGCATGTACGGCAAATCCTACAAGCCGGACTGCACCGGCCCCCGCTCGGAGCTCCGCTACCTGCGGGGGCTGCACCGCAACCTCGCAGGCGAAACCCTGCTGGGCGAACTGGTCTGCAACGAGGCCATAAGCGGCGACCTGCTGGAAATCTTCCGGGCGCTCTACGACGCAGCCTACCCCATCGAACGCATGGTGCTGATCGACGAATACGACGCGCAGGACGGCCCTTCGATACGGGCCAACAACTCTTCGGCATTCAACTTCCGGTTCATCGCGGGAACCGGAGTGCTCTCCAACCACAGCCGGGGCATGGCCGTCGACATCAACCCGCTCTACAGCCCTTATGTCAAAACGAACGGCGGCCGCACGGTCGTCGCCCCCGCGGAAGCTGCCCCTTATGCCGAACGGAAGCGGGATTTCCCCTACAAGATCGCCGAGGACGACCCCTGCTGCCGGGAGTTCCTGCGCCACGGATTCACCTGGGGCGGCCACTGGAAAAGCCTGAAGGACTACCAGCATTTCGAGAAAAAGCAATAGCCGCCCGGAAGCCTCAGCACTGCGCAGGGAGGCCGCCCGCGGTTATTTCGGGACGGCAACGATCGATTCGGAATCGCTCCCGGGTATTCCGGGACAGCATCCGGCCAGTTCGGGACAACACAAAGGCTCCCGACCTTTCGAGGTCGGGAGCCTTTTTTCCTTCGGGCATCCCCGGATTTTCCGGAGACCGGATTATTTTACGCCGAAGAGTTTTCCCTTCAGCGAAAAATTGTCGTACTCGGCCTTGAGCGAAGCCATCAGATCGCGCACCGACTGGATCTTTTCGGCCCGCCATGCGTTGGCGCCGCAGAAGGCATAGCCGTTCTGCAATTTTCCCTTGAAGGCGTTGTAGAGCGCCAGCATGATGCAGTAAGGGCTGTGCGTCACGTCGCACGTCTTGATGCAGTCGAACGGGCAGTTCTTGGGGCGTTTCAACCCCTCCTTCACCCGGTCGAGGAACGAGCTGTGGATGGCCCGCCCCGGCATACCCACGGGGCTCTTGATGATCTCGATATCCTGCTGCGTGGCATCGAGGTAGCTCTGCTTGAACGCCGGGTCGGCGTCGCACTCCTCGGTCGTGACGAAGCGGGTGCCCATCTGCACACCCTCGGCGCCCAGCGACATGATGCGGTAGATGTCCTCGCCGGTATAGATACCGCCGCCGGCAATGACGGGGATATGGCAGCCGTGCTCGGCCTCGAACGCATGTACTTCGGCGACGATTTCGGGAACGATGCTCTCGAGTGCATAGTGCTCGTCGACAAGCTGCTCCTCCTTATAGCCGAGGTGGCCGCCCGCCTTGGGGCCTTCGACCACGATGGCGTCGGGAATGTACTTATACTCGGCAAACCATTTCCGGCACAGCAGTTTCGCGGCGCGCGCCGACGATACGATGGGTGCCAGTTTGGTTTTGGCTCCTTCGGTAAGGAACGACGGCAGGTTGAGCGGCAGCCCGGCGCCCGAGAAGATGATGTCCGCCTTCTCGGCGATGGCGGTTCTGACCATGTCGGCGAAATTGGACATGGCGACCATGACGTTCACGCCGACGATGCCTTTCGTGGCCTCGCGGGCCTTTTTCAGTTCCTGTTTCAGCCCCCAGATCGAGGCCGTACGGTAATCTTTCGAATAGTCTTTGTAAATCACTCCCAGGCCGGCCGACGAAATGACGCCGATGCCGCCCTGGTCGGCAACGGCCGAAGCCAGCCCTGCGAGCGATATGCCTACGCCCATACCGCCCTGCACGATGGGGACGGGAGCGAGCAAATTTCCGATTTTCAATGCTTTCATGTTAAATTGGGATTAGTGCAAACTAAATAACCATGGAGCCAAAGGTACGAAAAATCGGGGCGATTGGTTCCGCACGGGAAGATAATTTAACGCAGGCTTCACATTGCGCAGCCGCAACGGCAGTCTTTTCGGGGCGAGGAGTTCCGGTCGGGCGGTCGTCCAGAAGTGTGGGATTCGCGTTCGCATCGACGGACGGCACCAGCGGATACGGCTTCGATGCAGGGTTGTCGCTCGGAGCGTTCGAAATCAGGCCGTCGTCCCATATCGGATTGTCGATCGGTCTCCTGACATTGGACTACAGCTATCTGTCGTATTCGGGAACGGGTGTGAACGGGATCTCTTTCCAGCTCGGAATCAGCCCGACGGTCGGTTTCAAATATTACTTTTAGGCCGCAAAAACCCAACCCCTGCCTACAGGAACCGGACACCTCTCACCCGGGCGCGGTTGCGGCCGGGGGCTTCGCGCTCGACGATACCGGTCACCACGTCGGCGGCATCGTGCCAGCGGTTGGCGCGGAACCGGCGGCGGTAGGTCGTCAGGTGGGCGTATAGCTCCGGCCAGCGCAGGTTCCAGCCCCGGGGAAAGCGCACGAGGTGCAGCGCCGTGGCCGAATTGGAGAGGATGCGCGCCTCCTTGTTGGCGCCCTGGTGGAACCATTCGATGCGCACGGAGGGTGCCAAAGCCTGCAGCGAGCGTGCAAAACCGCGGCCGCCGTTATTGCTTTCGACGGCCGCCTGCCGCGTATCGGAGCGCAGGAGCATCCCGGCCACGAGCGGCTCGGTGACCTCCATCGGTTCACGCGAATAGACGGCATCGGTGATGTAGACCACCCCGTCGGCATCGACCGCATACGAGAGCGAGCAGAGGTAGTCGTCGCCCGTATCGGCCGTATCGGTATAGTTGGCGCGGCGGACAATCTCGTGCGGCAGCTGGTCGTACTCGGCGAAGTTCAGCCCGTAGAGCAAACCCTCGCGGGACGAGGGATGCCCCTGGTACATACTTTCGAATTGCAGCGGGTCGAGCCGCCGTTTGGCTTCGAGCAACGCACGCCCCTGCTGCCCTTCCCACAACGCCTCGCCAGGGACACGGGGGTCGACCTCGGTAGGCGACGAGGTTTTCAGCGCCTCGAAATTCAGATGCAGCCACGTGTCGGGGGACAGCCCGTCGAGCTGCGCCCAGCGGGTGAACTCGACGACGGGTTCACGCGCGGCGAGCGTGCCGATAAGGTCTTCTTCGTGCCAGCGTGTGAAGACGATCAGTTCGCGCGAGGCGTTGTGCATGCGCGTCCGCACGACCGAGGTATACCACTCCCAGCAATTGGCGCGGACGATGGGCGAATTGGCTTCGAGGGCATCCTTGTAGAGGTCGTCGAGGATGAAGCAGTCGACACGGTTACCCGTGAGCGAGCCTTCGCGCCCGACGGAGAGCAGTCCGCCGCGGCGGCCGATGACCTCCACTTCGTCGACCGTACGGATATAACCGGGCGGTTTCGTCCCCTGTTTGATGGTCGTGGCGGGGAAGAACGCGGCATATTCGCGCGATTCGATGATGCGCTGCACGCGGCGGTTGAATTTCGAAGCCAGCGCCCCGGAATAGGAGGCGATCGCAACGCGCAGGTCGGGATCAAGCCCCAGCACGTAGGCCGGAAGCAGTGTCGTCGCGCCGACGCTCTTGCCGTGCTGGGGAGGCATGGTGACGATCAGACGCCGGATGCGCCCGGCGGCAAAAGCCTCCAGCACACGGTAATACGCCCGGTGGAAGGGTTGCAGCTCGAGGAAGGGATAGACCGCCAGCGCGAATGCGCCGAACGAAGGGGGCACACCCGCGGCGGAGGGAAGAGCCCCGGACGGCCCGGCTCCATCCGTGCAGACCGCCCCGTACCCGGGCACGGCGGGCCGGCCGGCAATGGCACCTTGGGCGGGGGAAACAGGCCGGACGGGCACAGCTGGAAGGCCGGGTGTGACGGGCTGGCCTGAGAGTACAGACTGGACGCTGGAAACGGGCTGGCCGGGCGCGGCGCGAAGGTCGGAGAAATCGGGATCGAAGATGGCGGCAGGTACGAAAACCTCTGCGGAAGGAATTTCCGCAGAGGCCGGATCGGTTTTAACAGACATTGGTTTGATTTTTGAACCCTATGCGCGGCGCCGCGGCGGGAGGTTCGGAAGAAAATGCCGTTCCGGCGGCTGCGCCGGGCCCGGAGGGATGGCCGGAACGGATGAAGCGGATTACACGCAGCGCTTCAGCTCGGAGAAGTCGAAGTCGTTGAGCACTTCGCCCCCGGCTTGCGTGGTGTGGAATTCCCACCAGACGGGCACGAGATCCGTAACGGGGTGCTGCACCCCTTCGGGCAGCGAAAGGCGGCCGCGGTAGACGATGACCGACGCCGTGAGGCGGCAGTCCGTATCGCCGAAGCGGAACGCGAGCGAACCCGAAAAATAGTTCCCGCCGTCGATGGCGTCCGACAACCGTGCCGCCGCCTCATGGTAAAGTTCAGGTGAAACCGAATACATAGTTGATAATTAGCAAGATTTTTGCAAATAAATTTGCAGGCAGAAATAAATTGTTTAACTTTGCAGGACAAAGATAAGTTCAAATATTGAATTTCCAAATAAAATATTCAATTTTTTAATATAAAATTTTCCGATTAAAAGCTATGAACGAACGGGTAAAACTGATACGGAAACAGTTGGGGATGACGCAAGAACAACTGGCACAGCGGCTTGGCATCGGCAAGGCGGCGCTCTCGATGATCGAGACCGGCAAGGCGGGGCTCTCGGCACGCAACCGGAACATCCTGGTTCAGGAATTGAACGTAAATCCCGAATGGCTCGAAAGCGGCAAGGGCAACATGTTCAACGCCGAACCCGACCTGACAGCTTACATGCACCGCACGGACAATTCGCTGCCGTTGCAGAGCGTGCCCCTCTACTCGATCGAGGGCACGGCGGGGCTGGTACCGCTGTTCGCCGACCAGGCGCAGGCCAAACCCGTGAATTTCATCCACATTCCAAACCTGCCCAAATGCGACGGCGCCATATATATCGTAGGGGATTCGATGTACCCGCTGCTCAAAAGCGGCGACATCGTACTTTACAAACAACTGGGCGACATCAACGACATCTTCTGGGGCGATATGTATCTGCTGTCGATCGACATCGACGGCGAGGAGTACGTGACGGTGAAATACATTCAGAAATCCGACCGCGAGGGGTATGTGAAACTCGTGAGCCAGAACCCGCACCACGCAGACAAGGACGTGGCAATCAACCGCATAAGGGCAATCGCGCTGGTCAAGGCCAGCATCAGGATGAACTCGATCCGGTAGCGGCCCGGACGGGGCGCCCGTATGCCCGTATCTCCCGGGAAACGATCCCGGCGGCAGCGCCCCGATGTCCGCCGCAACCCCGCTGCCGGACATTGTACTGCAAAAACGGCACAGCTGAAGCGCGAAGGGCGGAACCCGCAGCCGGGAACCTGCCGCGAAAGAAGATGAACCGGCACCCTGATTCCGAAAAAATTTCCTATCTTTCGGAAAATAAAACCGCCCGACATGGAACTATCCGATAAAAAATTCGCGGTGCTGATCGACGCCGACAACATCTCGCACCGGAAAATCAAGGACATACTCGACGAAATCGCCAACTACGGCACGCCGACGATCAAGCGTATCTACGGCGATTTCACAGACCCGAAATTCGCGGCATGGAAAAGCGTGCTGCTCGAGAATTCGATCACCCCGATCCAGCAATACGCCTACACGACAGGCAAGAACGCGACGGATTCGGCGCTGATAATCGACGCGATGGACATCCTGCACAAAGAGTCGGTCAACGGATTCTGCATCGTGTCGAGCGACAGCGACTACACCCGCCTGGCGAGCCGCATCCGCGAATCGGGACGGGAAGTACTCGGTTTCGGGGAGAAGAAGACCCCCAAGCCGTTCATCAAATCGTGCGACAAATTCATCTATGTCGAGATACTCGGGCAGCCCGCACCCGCCCCGGCTCCGGTATCGGCACCGGCACAAACAACGGCAGCTGTGCCGGCAGCCAAAGCTGCGACGCCGAAAAAAACCGCGAAAAAACATCAGGGGCGCAATGCACCCGAAACAGACATGCCGGAGGCAGCCCCCGCAGAACCCGCCGCTGCGGAGAAGAAGGCCGCCCCGGCTCCGGATACGGCACAGCCCCAGCCGATCATCCGTCCGATCGACGACGATTTCAAGACACTGCTCGCAAACACGATCGAAGACGCCGCCGACGACAGCGGCTGGGCCTTCCTCGGCATCGTGGGCGGGGTGCTCACCAAGAAGATGCCGGACTTCGACCCCCGCAATTACGGGTACAAGAAACTGTCGCTGCTGGTAAAATCCCTTTCGAAAATAGTCGAAATCGAAGAGCGCCCGTCGGAAAATAAGGAGCTGAAACTCGTTTACGTCCGAAACCGTATCCGGTAGACGTCCAAGCCTGCCCGCCCCGGCAACCGAACCACGCAGGGATCACGGGCGCCCATGCAAAATACGCCGGACAGGCACCCCCGCAAGATTTTCCGGGCCACTATCCCTGCAGGATTTCCCGGCCGGATACGGCATAACAAACAGGTTACGGCAACGAGGCCGCTGCAACGCAATCTTGCAGCGGCCTTTCGCATAGCCCCCAATCCGGGTTGTGCGCCCGGCACAGGAGCTGCACGGGAACAGCGCAGGAGCAGCCGAAACAGCAGAAAGAACAACGGAAGAAACAGCGGAGGAAGCAACGGCAGAGAGAACATCAGGAGGCGAATAACCTCGAAAAACCCGGAGCGGCACTTACAATCCGGAAGCAGCATTCGCAAAATTTTTTAATAACACCACTACTGTCAAATCGCAATTAAAATTACAAAATCCGGTAACGATCAAGCAGCGAAACAAGCCTCTGAATGCGCGATTATCAGCATTACGGAGGCACAAAGAGAAAAAACCGCCGGATTAGAGCCGCAAAAAAGTCATCCGCCGTGAACAATCTGACAATAAATTTAGATAACTATATACAATTTTATACCAAGTAAATTGTTTTTAAAAAGGTACGAAAAATTTTTGTGATAAGCAAAATTTTCGTACCTTTCTTATTGATAATAATATTCAAAATGAACCTGAATTCAGAACTACCTGATAACTACAAAACACAAGACGACCTTCAATTTGAATTTGAAGAATATTTACGTATATATGGATATGTTCCATATAATGATAAACAATATCGTTTTGTAGGATATGTATATATTAAGATTAATGACGAATTAAAACCTCAAGTCATTTTAGAAAATAGTATTAACAATAATGATAGAAAATTTATGACTTTGTACGAAGTTGTGACAATCTTTCAAGGATATAGGTTTTCTCCTTTTCCTTAAAATCCACAAGATCTTTTAATTTACCTATAAACATATCAATATTGTATAACTTGAATATATAAGGAATATTTTCATCATTGATAATATCTTGTATTATATCAATAATAACAGATTGTTCTTCAGCAGATTTTGATAAATTATAATGAAAATACATTCCTACTCTGATAGATCTATCATCTAAATCTTCATTTAATCCATAATTAGGTTCACTTCTACATTTTCCTGTAACCTTTTCACCATCAATTGTCATTTCCATTGTAGAAATATCTAATTCAACATTTTGTGTCATAATCTAAACATCTGATTTTTATATTTATATCATCGAATTAGAATATCTATTTATGCAATTTTCAAATCATTATATCTTGTTCTAACACACATATTACTCAACAAGTGGATAAATCTATCATATTCACTTATCATCTTTGTATTGTATCTGAACACAAATTCATCTACATAGAGTTGCAAATGTTTCTTTGAAATGTATTGATATGTTCCAATGAAACCTCGTTTCAACAAAGACCAAAATCCTTCAATCGTATTTGTATATACTTTTCCTCTGACATATTCGTTTTCTCCATGTTTGATAATGTAATGTTCAAATAAATCTTTGACATTCTTATATCCAACCCACTCATCTGTATATACGATTGCATCCTTGATGTATTTGACTACATTCGGAATAATTGTCGAACCTTTGGTGTTCGGAACTTTGATTGCATTCAATTTACCTCCTCTTTCAACCATACCCAGTACAGGAGTCTTGTATTTCGTACTTCTACCTTGACCTCCGGGTTGTCCTTTGGATTTGGAACTGACTCCACCCAAATAAACCTCGTCAATTTCAACTTCATTTGACAGAACTGTTTTGTTTTCAAAGTTGAAACATTTACGTATTCTCTGTAAAATGAACCAACCTGTTTTTTGAGTTACATGAAGGTCTTTTGCCAATTGACAGGATGATATACCTTTCTTATGAGACGCAATCAGGTAGATTGCTAAAAACCAAGTCCTTAATGAAATATTGCTACCCTCAAACAAGGTGTTGGTTCTTACATTGAATAACCTCCTTGTATTCTTACATTTATAGAGGTTATTGCTACATTTATATACCTTTGAATTTGAATCATAAGGAGATACAACTTTACCATTCCACCTTTGTTTCTCCAGAAAATCAATACATTTCTGTTCTGTATCAAAAGTAGTTATCAGTTCAATAATAGAATTAAATATAGTAGTTTTCATAACTATTGTTTTATGAGATAAAAATAACCAAAACTAATCAACTACAAAATAATTATAAGAAAAATATGATAATTGAAATAAAAAAATAGAAGATATTAACTAATAATATCTTCTATTGAATTTAGAATATGTTGTTTTATTATATAACTATAATTGCATTTGATTCTTTCTTATTGACAATATTTCCGTCTTCATCTGTTATTGCGGTTAAATCTGTCCATGTATTTCCATCCGATGACGTACAATATGTAGTCGTATATCCAGAATTGCCATTAAAATTGTATGTATTAAACATCGCAATAAATTTACCATTACTGAATATTATATCTGTACAATTATTGGTTGACCTAATCCCATTGAGATTACTAATATTTACATAGTTTACAGTATCAGGATCGTCTTCTGTAAAATTATATGTTATACCACTTGCACCTGCAAATACTACTGTATTATTACCATATGCAATTCTTGTAACATAATTTGATGTCAATGTTGCAAATCTTTTAGTAGTCCAATTTGTTCCATCAGAAGATTCTGTATATAAACCCTCTTGTCCAACTGTTCTAAATTTATCTCCTGCAAATATTACATCAGTTAAATAACCACCATTTGCTGTTTGTTTTGTCCAAGATGTTCCATTAGTTGAAGTTCCAATATAACTACTGCTACCAACCATTACGAATTTGCCATTTCCAAAAGTGACACTTATCAAATATGAAGTTGAGACATTGTTATATGTAGTCCATGATGTTCCATTTGTTGACATCATTGCATTTTTTCGACCTACTGCAACAAATTTTCCATTGCCATAGGTGACACTATACCAATCTTCTGTCCCTATACGAACAGGTGTAGTCCAACTTGTTCCATTAGTTGATGTTGTTACATATCCACTTGATCCAACCGCCACGTATTTGCCATTTCCATATGCAATGGCATTCCAACTATTTGTTCCTATTATCATATCTTCTTCATTGATTTTTATTTTTAATAAATCATCAATTGAAGGAGAGATAACAGGATCTTCGGTAGGTGGTTTAGAGGGACCTATCGGTTCATCTAATACCCCCCCCAATATCAGGGTTGCATGATGCAGATATACAAGTATATAGCATCAAATAAATCATTTTTTTAATCATAATAATTTTAAATTTAGTATTGTTTTTTGATTAACAAACAAAAATAACTATTCTAATGTATATTTCAAACTGTTATTGTTGTTTTTATAATATTGCCAGATTTTCCAACAAGAATTACATTGATTTCTTTTGGTCCACTGACAAATTGCTGAGACATAAACCAATTCATTAAATTTGCCATATTTTATATTTTTTATTATTTATATTGATAAATATTTAGATAGATTAATTTTTTCGTATATTCTTGAAAATAATTACTTGGTATAAAATTGTATATAGTTATCTAAATTTATATATTTGTGATATTGTTTTCAAAACCCTACTAATCCGAAACAAGACATGGACAAAACCAATGTACGGGAGTTGCAGGATGTCGTGATCTGCTTTTCCGGCGACTCGGGCGACGGCATGCAGCTTACGGGCACGCTTTTCTCAGACACCTCGGCGCTGCTCGGGAACGGGATCTCGACCTTCCCCGACTACCCCGCCGAAATCCGCGCGCCGCAGGGTACCGTGGCGGGCGTATCGGGATTCCAGGTTCACTTCGGCAGCCACCGGGAACTGAATCCCGGCGACTACTGCGACGTGCTGGTAGCGATGAACCCCGCAGCGCTCAAGGCCAACCGCAAATGGCTCAAACCGGGTGCGACGGTCATCATCGACGGCGATTCGATCACCGAAGACCACCTCAAAAAGGCGTGCTTCGCCACGCTCGACCCCATCGCCGAGCTGAAACTCGACGAGTACAACGTAGTAATCCCCGGCATCACCACGATGACGCGCGACGCGCTCCGGGAGACCGGCCTCGACAACAAGAGCGTGACCAAGTGCAAAAACATGTTCGCACTGGGTATCTGCTTCTACCTGTTCGACCGGCCGGAGGCTTACGCATTCAAATACATCGAAACCAAATTCGCAAAGAAGAACCCCGCCATCGCCGAAGCCAACAAGCTGGCCATCCAGGCGGGATACAACTACGCAGCCAATACGCACCAGTTCGCAAACACCTATACCGTAGCGCCCGCACCGCTCGAAAAGGGCACCTACCGCTCGATCAGCGGCAACGTCGCCACGGCATGGGGACTGTGCGCCGCAGCCGAAAAGGCCGGATTGCCGCTCTTCTGCGGCTCGTACCCGATCACCCCGGCCACCGTAATCCTCGAAGAGCTGGCCAAGCGCAAAGACCTCGGGGTGAAGACCGTCCAGGCCGAAGACGAAATCGCGGGCATCTGCACCGCCATCGGCGCAGCCTTCGCCGGCAACTTCGCCGTGACGACCACCTCGGGCCCCGGCCTGTCGCTCAAGAGCGAGGCGCTGGGACTGGCCGTGATGACTGAGCTGCCGCTGGTGGTGGTCGACGTACAGCGCGGCGGCCCCTCGACGGGACTTCCGACCAAGACCGAGCAGAGCGACCTCTCGCAGGCGCTCTACGGCCGCAACGGCGAGTGCCCCGTGATCGTCGTGGCGGCATCGTCGCCCAGCGACTGTTTCCACTACGCATTCGAGGCCGGGCGCCTGGCCATGGAGCATATGACCCCCGTGATCCTGCTGACCGACGGGTTCATCGCCAACGGCTCGGAGCCGTGGCGCATCCCTGCGATGAAGGACTACCCGGCCATCACCCCGCCGATCGTGGACGAGGCCCCCGAAGGCGGTTTCATGCCCTACGTGCGCAACGAAAACCTGGCCCGCGGCTGGGCATTCCCCGGCAAGACGGGACTGGAACACCGTGTCGGCGGCCTCGAAAAGGACTGCGTAAAGGGTTGTATCTCGCACGACCCGTCGAACCACCAGAAAATGGTGCGCACCCGCGCCGAAAAGGTGGCGAAAGTCGTCGACGACATCCCGGCACAGGCCGTATGGGGCGCCCCGGAAGGCGACCTGCTGGTGGTCGGCTGGGGAGGTACACGCGGACACCTGCAAAACGCCGTCGACCAGATGCGCGCCGAAGGCAAGCGCGTTTCGCTGTGCCATTTCAACTACATCAACCCGCTGCCGCACGGCGTACGCGAGATATTCTCGAAATTCCGCAAGATCGTCGTCTGCGAGCTGAACGAAGGGCAGTTCGCCAACTACCTGCGCCAGAGTTTGCAGGAGTTCCGCTACGAACAGTACAACAAGTGCGAGGGCCTGCCCTTCACGGTTGCAGAGCTTTGCCAAAAATTCGAATCCTTATTGAAATAACGCCATGGCAGAATACAAATACACCCCCGCGGATTTCAAAAGCGACCAGGAGGTACGCTGGTGCCCCGGATGCGGCGACCACGCCATCCTCAGCGCCGTACAGCGCGCGCTGCCCGAGATCGCCGACGCGACCGACACGCCGCACAACCTTTTCACGTTCGTGTCGGGCATCGGCTGCTCGTCGCGGTTCATCTATTACATGAAGACCTACGGGTTCCATTCGGTGCACGGCCGCGCCAACGCCGTGGCCACGGGCGTCAAGGTCGCCAACCCGCGCCTCAGCGTCTGGGTCACCACGGGCGACGGCGACTCGCTGGCCATCGGCGGCAACCACTTCATACACGCCATCCGCCGCAATGTCGACCTGAACGTCATACTCTTCAACAACGAGATCTACGGCCTCACCAAGGGGCAGTACTCCCCCACCTCGAAGCTGGGCAAGATCACCAAGACCTCGCCCTACGGCACGGTCGAAAAGCCGTTCAACCCCGGCGAACTGGTGATCGGCGCCAAAGGCACGTTCTTCGCCCGCTCGGTCGACATGGAGGTGCAGCTTTCGAAGGAGTGCATGGTGGCCGCTGCGATGCACAAAGGCATGTCGGTGATCGAAGTACTGCAAAACTGCGTGATTTTCAACGACAAGACCCACGCCGCATTCGCCGCCGACAAGGCTACGCGCGCCGAACGTACGATCACGCTGCGCCACGGCGGGAAAATGCTGTTCGGGGCCAACATGGAGAAGGGAATCGTCTTCGAGGACATGAAGCTCAAGGTCGTGACCGTCGGCCAGGACGGCTACACGCTGGACGATGTGCTGACGCACGACGCCCACGAGCGCGACACGACGCTGCACTCGATGCTGGCGGCGATGAAATATCCCGAATACCCCGTTGCCCTGGGCGTGATCCGCGCCGTCGAGGACGCCACGGTTTACGACCGCGAGGTGGCCCGGCAGGTCGAGGAGGTCAAGGCACAGAGCAAGATCCGCTCGGTGGACGAGCTGCTGCATTCGGGCGCCACGTGGGAAATCGAATAACTTAACAGGCATGACACTGATCCGGGAGGCATCCCGGCATACGGGAAAGCCGGCGCTCGAAGCGCCGGCTTTTTCCTTGGGGCGGGACAAACAAACGGCACCCCGGAGGAAGGATTGCCCGGCGGCCTCCAGTATGCCCCCCGCCTGCCGGTACGAAAGCCCCCCGGACAGCGGAGATGCTTGCGAAAATGCGGAAACAGCCTTATAATCCGCATGGCGGACAAAAAAACGATACCGGACGCCCCGCCCTACCCCCCCTCCGAACGGCAGCAATGGTAATCCTGCGGTCGATTTTTTCCGGCCGCTATTTGGAAATAAAAAAATTTCCGTTATCTTTGCACCCACAACGGGGGATTAGCTCAGTTGGCTAGAGCGCTTGCATGGCATGCAAGAGGTCACCAGTTCGACCCTGGTATTCTCCACAACCCCGGTAAGGATGGATACAAGTCCATCCTTATTTTTTTATCGGAATCCATCCCCCCGCATCCACAGACGCCCCCTCTATCCTCCAACAGCAACCGGGCGCAGGCAAGGCGAGGCACCACACAGGTGCAGACAAACCCGCAGGCGGGCGCTGCCTGCGACAAAAAAAACGGCAATCGGCCGCAAAAAAACGCAATCACCAGTAATACAGGACAATGACAGGCAACAAACGAGGCTTTTGAAAAAATATCCGCCCTGTACCGACATTATCGGGAACATAGATTTTGACAATTCGGATATTTTACGTTTATTTGCATGAACATATTGATAAATATAAGAACATATACAAGACACAAAAGTGAACATAGCGGGTCGAACAGGGTAAAGATTCCCCTCAGGAATGACTCAGGGGAAAGCCCCCCGGGAAAGGCCTGCGCCGATGCCCGCAGCAAACCGCCCTACGCGCCATGCTATACGCCGATCCCGGCACGGCTATAATCCGGGGATAACACAAAAGCCCGAACGACATGAAATTACAACTCGACCCGAACTCTTCGAAACCGCTGCACCAGCAGGCCGAGGATCTGCTGCGACAGATGATCCAGCAGGAAGAGTACCGCAAAGGCAAACTGCTTCCCAACGAGGTGGAGCTATCCAAAGAACTGAACATCTCGCGCAACACCCTGCGGCAGGCCATCAACCGGCTGGTGTTCGAAGGGCTGCTCATCCGCAAGAAAGGATACGGGACGACCGTGGCGCCCCAGAACGTGATGAGCAACGCCCGCAACTGGATGAGCTTTTCGCAGGAGATGCATGCCCAGGGCATGGTCGTGCAGAATTTCGAACTACACATCAGCCGCAAGACGCCGCCCGCCGAGGCTTCCGAGTTTCTCAATGCCCCGGAAGGAGCCAGGCTGCTGTGCCTGGAGCGCCTGCGCGGACGCCCGAACCTACCGTTCGTCTATTTCATCTCCTATTTCAACCCCGCGATCCCGATGACCGGAGAAGAGGACATGGCGCTCCCGCTCTACGAAAACCTCCGGAAGAATTACGGCATCGTCGTCAAGACCTCGCGCGAGATGGTATATGCCCGTAGCGCAAACGCGGAGCTGGCCGAAAAGCTCGACATCAACGAAGGGGAGCCGATCCTCGTCCGCAAACGCTTCGTGCTCGACGTAAACGACACCCCGGTGGAATATAACATCGGCTATTACCGCGCCGACAGCTTCACCTACTCGATCGAATTCATCAACGGCTGACAAATACTACAACCCAAATGAACAAGTCACTCCACAAATTACTGCCCGTCCTGTTCGGTTTCTTCGTCATGGGCTTCTGCGACGTGGTCGGTATCTCGACCAGCTATGTCCAGCAAGATTTCGGGCTCAGCGAGACCCTCGCCGGATTCATCCCCTCGATGGTTTTCATCTGGTTCCTGCTGCTTTCGATTCCGGCGGCCCTCGCCATGAACCGCCTCGGCCGCAAGAACATGGTACAGATCAGCAACGGCATCACGGCCATCGGTATGCTGATCCCGTTCGTACACTACAACCTTGCCACGTGCATGACGGCATTCGTGCTGCTGGGCATCGGCAATACGATCCTCCAGGTATCGCTCAACCCGCTGCTCACCAACGTGGTCAAGGGGGACGCGCTGACCAGTTCGCTGACCGCAGGCCAGGTCGTCAAGGCGGTCTCGTCGTTCTGCGGCCCCTTCATCGCCGCATTCGCCGCCGGCACGCTGGGCAACTGGCAATACCTCTTCCCGATCTTCGCGCTCATCACGCTGCTCTCGGCCGCATGGCTCATGTGCACCCCCATCCGCGAAGAGGCCGAAGCGCCGCAGGCCTCGCCTGTCGGTGCGACGTTCGCCCTGCTGAAAGACCGCACGGTACTCCTCCTCTTCCTCGGGATCATCTTCGTCGTCGGCGTCGACGTGGGGATGAATACCGTAGCGCCCAAGCTGCTGATCGAACGCGGCGGTTACCCCGTCGAGCAGGCCGGACTCGGGTCGAGCGTTTACTTCGTCTGCCGCACGGTCGGTGCGCTGATCGGTTCGATCCTGCTGGTGCGCATGAACGACGTGCGTTATTTCCGCATCCACATCTTCGCGGCCATCGCCGCCATGGCCGCCCTCTACTTCGTACAGGGTACCGTGGGAATGCTGGCGCTGGTCGGACTGATCGGCTTCGCCTGCTCGAGCATCTTCTCGGTGATCTACTCGACGGCGCTGAAATGCCATCCGGAAAAAGCCAACGAGATTTCGGGGCTGATGATCACAGGGGTCTGCGGCGGCGCCGTCATCCCGCCCCTGATGGGCTTCACGACCGACCTCCTGGGCAGCCAGACCGGTTCGCTGCTGGTCATTTCGGCCTGTATGCTCTACCTGGCAGGCTGCGCCCTCGCCCTGCGCAGGTTCGCCGCGAAATAGACGGACGCCACGCACCTCATGTATATACATTAAACAGAAAACCATATAACCCAAAGGCGGCCGCAACGGCCGCCGGCAAACATCAACGATGAAAAAACACCTGCACAAACTGATCCTCTTCTCCGCGACGGCCTGTCTGTCGGCATGTACGGCCCAGGAGCCGCTGACGGACTACGTCGACCCGCGCATCGGCACCGCACATTCGCGGTGGTTCTTCTTCACCCCGGCGGCCGTACCGTTCGGCATGGCCAAACTGGCTCCGACGACCGACGGCCACCTGGGGAATCCCAACGGCTGGGAAGCCGTGGGCTACGACTCACGCCACACCTCGATCGAGGGCTTCGCCAACTTCCACGAGTTCCAGGTCGGCGGCGTGGTGGTGGCTCCGACGGTCGGCGAACTTCAGACCGTACCCGGGCCGCTCGACAACCCCGACGCGGGCTACCGTTCGCGCTTCGACAAGAAGGACGAGGTGGCGCGCCCCGGCTACTACTCCGTGCTGCTGAAGGATTACGGCGTCAAGGCCGAGCTGACAGCCACCGAACGGGTCGGATTCCACCGCTATACCTTCCCGGCGACGGAGGAGGCGAACCTGATCTTCAACATCGGGACGCGCATGGGCGAAAGCGGCCCGGTGCGCGACGCGTCGGTGACCTACACCGACGACGGACGTATCGAGGGCTGGGTGGTGACCGAGCCCGCCTATGTCGACATTTACCAGAAAGGCGCCACGGTGACAATGTATTTCAGCGCCGTACTCGACGCCGAGCCTACGGCCTGGGGCGCGTTCAGCGGCGAGCAAACCTTCGCGGGGGAGCGCAGCCGCACAGGCGTCGGAGCAGGGCTCTACCTGCGTTTCGACACCCGCGAGCGTCAGCAGGTGGGGCTGAAGATCGGCCTGTCGTACACGTCGGTGGAGAACGCGCGGCTGAACCTCGAAAAGGAGGCTGCCGGCAAAGATTTCGACCGGGTGCGCCGCGAGGCGAACGACACGTGGGAAGAGGCGCTGGGCCGGCTTCGCGTCGAGGGCGGCCTGCACGATGACCGCGTGAAGTTCTACACGGGGCTGTTCCACGCCCTGCTGGGGCGCGGCCTGGCCAGCGACGTGAACGGGGCCTACCCCGCCAACGACGGCACGGTCGGGCAGATTGCGCTCGACGGCGCTGGCAGGCCGGTGCACGACTATTACAATACCGATGCGATCTGGGGCGCCTACTGGAACCTCACGCAGCTGTGGAGCATCGCCTATCCCGAATACTATGCCGACTGGGTGGCGAGCCAGCTGCTGGTCTACAAGGACGCCGGATGGCTCGGCGACGGCATCGCATGCAGCAAGTACGTCTCGGGCGTAGGCACCAACTTCACGGGGCTCGCCATTGCCGCGGCCTACAATTGCGGCATCCGCAACTTCGATGTGGCGCTGGGCTACCAGGCCGCCCGCAAGAACGAGCTGGGCAGCGAAGGCCGCCCGGCCGGCGCGGGCAAACTGGACGTAGGAAAATTCGTCAGTCAGGGCTATTCGCCCTACCTGCCCGAACTGGGCATGCAGACCACGCCCGACGGCTCGGGATTCGCGGCATCGCATACGCTCGAATACTCGTTCAGCGCCTATGCCGTCGCACAGATGGCCCGCCAGTTGGGCCATGAGGCCGATTACGAGCAGCTCGAAAAGCTTTCGGGCGGGTGGGAGCTGCTTTTCGACCCCGAAACCAAGTACATCCGGCCACGGGATCGCAGCGGCGAATTCATCGCCGACTTCGACCCCCATGCGGCATGGGCCGGATTCCAGGAGGGCAATGCCGTGCAGTACACCTACTACGTGCCCCACGACATCGACCGGCTGGTCGAGATGGTCGGCCGCGAGGAGTTCAACAACCGCCTCGACAGCACGTTCCTCATCTCGCGCGAGAGCGTCTTCGGCGGCGGCAAGACGATCAATGCCTTTGCGGGAGTCCATGCCTATTACAACCACGGCAACCAACCGAACCTCCACATATCGGCGCTGTTCAACTTCTCGGGCAAACCGTGGCTCTCGCAGAAATGGATGCGCACGATTTGCAACGAATTCTACGGCACGGAGGAGATCCACGGCTACGGCTACGGGCAGGACGAAGACCAGGGACAGCTGGGGGCATGGTACGTCATGGCCTCGATGGGGCTCTTCGACGCGAAGGGGCTTACCGCCCCCGACCCGACGTTCCAGATCGGCAGCCCGTTGTTCGACAAGGTGACGATCCGCCTCAATCCCGATTACTACACGGGCAAGGAGTTCGTGATCGAAACGACGGGCAACACGCCGGAGAATTACTATATCGGTTCGCTGGAACTGGACGGCAAACCCTTGCAGAGCGTACAGCTTCCCTTCGCCGAAGTGGTCGGCGGCGGCACGCTGCGAGTGAACCTCGCCGCGGAGCCCAACACCCGGCTGAACAAATAACTACGAAAAATATACCGTCATGGCACAATCGGCACATAATCGCTACGCCCTGGGCGTGGACATCGGCGGCAGCCATGTCTGCTCGGCGGTGGTAGACCTCGCCACGGGGCAACTGTGCGGGGAACCGCACACGGACAAAGTCGACGCGGCGGCCGGGGCCCGCACGATCGCCGGGGCCTGGGCCGCGAACATCCGGCGCACGGCCGCGGCATCGGGCATCGGACGCATCCGGTGCGCAGGCTTCGCCTTCCCCGGGCCGTTCGACTACGAGCGGGGCATTTCGCTGATCCGGGGCGTGCGGAAGTTCGAGCGCATCTACGGGCTCGACGTCGCGGCGACGCTCTACCCGCTGCTGCGGGAGTGCGGCACGGAGGAGTTCCGCTACGTCAACGACGCGGCGGCCTTCGCGCTGGGCGAATGCCTCGGCGGGGTCGCGGATGGCGCCGAACGCGTAGTGGCGCTGACGCTCGGCACGGGCGTCGGGTCGGGCTTCGTGGCCGGCCGCAGGCTGGTGACCTCGGGCGACGAAGTGCCCGCCAACGGCTGGGTATACTGCCTGCCGTTCGAAGGGGGCATCGTCGACGAGGCCTTCTCGACCCGCTGGGTATGCGGCCGCTACCGGGAGCTGACCGGGCAGGAGATAAGCGGCGCACGCGAAGCTGCCGAACGCCATGCGGAAGACCCCGCGGCACGGCGCCTGTTCGACGAATACGGGGAGCGGCTGGCGGCATTCGCAGCCCCCGTGGCGGAACGCTTCCGCGCCGACATGCTGGTGCTCGGCGGGAATATCTCGCGGGCCTACCCGCTGTTCGGGCCCGCCATGGAACGCCGGCTCGAAGCCGACGGCCACCGGATCAGGATAGGGCTCCCGGCCCGGCCCGACCATGCCGCCCTGATCGGCGCAGCATCGTTATTCATATAACCAAACAATAGTCATGTCTCTTTTAAGGAAAACAACACAGAACCCACTTCCGGTATGCAAACCGGAAACCGGAAAAAACCAATACGACATCTACCCGACACATGACCTCGGGGCGGATAAGATTTTCTGCGACTACACGTCGCTGGCACGGCGGCTGGCCGGACAGAAGCAGGTTGTCGTCGACGGCTATGTCGGCGTACGCTTCGACCTCTTCCGGCAGGAGCTGAACCGTGCGCTCACGCAGCTGGGCATCCGCCCCGTGTGGTGGAGCGTCGACGCGGCCCTGCGGCCGCAGGAGGAGATCGAACGCCTGGTCGCCCCCTATCTGGGCGGCGACGACCCGATCTTCGGCTTCCGCACCCCGCTGCGGCTGGAGGAGTTCTTCGACGGGGAAAAACTGCGGGCGATCGCACCCGACCCCGAGGCGGAGATGAACATACTCGTCGGCACCGGCGCCGCGCTGGCCGGCTGGCAGGGAGAGTTGGTCTATATCGACATCCCGAAAAACGAGATCCAGTTCCGCTCGCGTGCGGGCAGCATCGCCAACCTGGGGGCCACGCAGCCCGCCCCCCCGAAAAAGATGTACAAGCGGTTCTATTTCGTCGACTGGGTCGTACTGAACCGCCACAAGAAGGAGCTGCTGCCCCGCATCGGCATCATCGTCGACGGGCAGCGCGAAGGGGAGATCACCTGGGCCGAGGGCGCCGACCTGCGCCGCGGCCTGGAGCACCTCTCCGCAAACGGATTCCGCGTCCGGCCGTGGTTCGAACCCGGGGCGTGGGGAGGCCAATGGATCCGCGAACACATCGGCGCACTGCCCCACGACGTGCCCAACTACGCATGGTCGTTCGAGCTGATCGTACCGGAAAACGGGCTGATCTTCGGCAGCGGCGGCAAGATGCTCGAAGTGTCGTTCGACATGGTGATGTTCCAGGGCGGCGAACAGGTCGTCGGCAGCGCGTGCTACGACGCATACGGCGACGAATTCCCGATCCGCATGGACTACCTCGACAACTTCGACGGCGGCAACCTTTCGATCCAGTGCCACCCGCAGCGGGAATATATCCGCAAGAATTTCGGCGAGGTACTGACTCAGGAAGAGACCTACTATATCCTCGACACGGCACCCGGGTCGGTCGTATACCTCGGGTTCAAAGAGGATATCGACCCTGCGAAGTTCGAACGGGCGCTGACCGAAAGCTTCGAAAAAGGCACGGAACTCGACGTGCCGCGCTACATCAACGCCGAACAGTCGGCGCGGCACGACCTGTTCCTCATACCGCCGGGCACGCTCCACAGCTCGGGACGCAACAACCTCGTGCTGGAGATCAGCACCACGCCTTACATCTTCACATTCAAGATGTACGACTGGCTGGCGCTCGACCTCGACGGGAAACCGCGCCCGCTGAACATCCGCCGCGCAATGGAGAACCTCTGTTTCGACCGCAAGGGCGAGGCCGTAAAACGGGAACTGGTGTCGCACCCCGCGCTGCTCGACAAGGGGGCGGACTGGGAACTGTGGCACCTGCCCACGCACCGCAACCACTCCTACGACGTGCACCGTTACAAGCTCAACACCTCGGTGGAGGTCGCAACGCAGGGAAAATGCCATGTCCTGAACCTGGTCGAAGGCGAAAGCGCCGAGGTCGAAACCGCGGGCGGCAGCCGCTTCCGTCTGAGCTATGCCGAAACGCTGGTAATTTCGGCGGCGGCAGGCTCCTACCGCATCGTCAACACCTCGGGGCGCGAGATCATGGTCGTGAAGGCCTTTATGAAATAACGGGTATATTCCCGGGCTGCGGGCCGGAACAGGAACCGGCGAGACGATATTATTCGTATATTCATGCAATACGAACCTTAACGTAAGCACATCGCGATGAAAAAAGAGCTGTTAACCCTGTTTTGCGTGGCGGGAATCTCGTTCCCGGCACTCGGCGGCACCTACAATATCGCCCCGAAAGCCCGCGCCACGGCATCGTCGTCGCTCAATGCCGACGGCGATGCCTCGAAAGTCAACGACGGCTACATCCGCCTCGACAATGCGGGCGAATGGGTATCGGCAGCGCAGATGCCCTACTGGCAGCAATTACCCTACCCTTGGATCCGGCTCGACTGGGACGAGGAGGTCACCCTCTCGCGCATCGTCCTCTACGACCGGCCGACGGGCGATGCGCATACGGCAGGCGGCGACCTCTTTTTCAGCGACGGTACACGTATCGGAGTAGTCGGGATCCCGGACAACGGGGAGCCCAAGGTCGTGGAATTCGCGCCCAAACGGGTCAGATGGGTGAAATTCGAGGTCAACGACGCCGTGGGTTCCCATGTCGGGCTCTCCGAGATCGAGGCATTCCCGCCCGCCGGGGCCGGAGGCGACTTCGTCTCGCAGGTCAACCCGTTCATCGAAACGACCAAGGGGCGCTATTTCTTCTTCATCACGGGCAACCAGCCGTTCGGCATGATCGGCGCCGCACCGCTGACCCGCAACCGCAACCAGTACGGCGGGGGCTACAACTACAATTCGACCGAGGTGCTCGGCTTCCCGCAGATACACAACTGGGTGCTGGCCGGGCTTACGCTCATGCCGACGACCGGCAACGTCGATCCCACCCTCGGCGAAGGGCACTGGAAATCGCACTTCCGGCACGAGGACGAAATCGCCCAGCCGGGTTACCACCGCCTCTTCCTGGAGGATTACGGCATCTGGGTCGAGCAGACGGCCACCGACCGCACGGGGTTCTACCGCCTGACCTTCACCCGCGACGCCGAAGCCGGCATACTCCTGAACCTGGGCGGTTACCTGGCGTCGACGACCATGTGCAACGCCCGCGTGCGGCGGGTCGGGGAGCACGAAATCGAGGGCAGCTTCGACACCTACGGCCGCCACTGGGGCGGCCCCGAGAACGTCAGGGTTTACTTCGTCGTCCGTTTCGACCGGCCGTTCGACCGGCTCGACGGATGGGTCGGCACACGACGTTATTCCGGGATCGACTCGCTCGAAGGCTCCTCCGAAATCACCAGGCGCCACCCGCGCGAAGCGCTGAGTTACCTGGACTCCCCCACATCGGGCGTCGCGGCACATTACGGCGTCCGTACGGGCGACCGCATCCATGTCCGCACGGCCGTATCGTACGTCAGTACGGAAAATGCACGGGAGAACCTCACGCATGACGCCACGACCTGGGACTTCGACGCCGTGCGCCGCGCGGCACAGGACGAATGGAACGAATGGCTGGGACGCATCGAGGTAAAAGGCGGCACGCAGCAACAACGGACAAAATTCTACACCGACCTGTGGCATGTCCTGCTGGGCCGCCACAAGATCGACGACGTGAACGGCGAATACCCCGACCTGACGGACGGCCAGCGCGCCGGCTCCTTCACGCGCGACATCCGGGTCAAGACCCGCACGCTCCCGCGCGATGCGGCAGGCCGCGTCGTGCATCACATGTATAATTCCGACGCCTTCTGGCTCACGCAGTGGAACCTCAACATCCTGTGGGGGCTGGGATGGCCCGAAATGCCCGACGAAATGTCGGCCTCGCTCATCCGCTATGCCGACAACGGCGGGCTGATTCCCCGGGGGCCCTGCGCCGGAGGATATACCTACATCATGTCCGGATGTCCGGCCACGCCGCTCATCGTCTCGGCCTATAACAAAGGGCTGATGCGCAAATGCGACCCGATGCACGCTTTCCGGACGATGCAACGCAACCATATGCCGGGCGGCATGCAGGGAATCGGGGAATTTTACCTCGAACACGGCTACCAGCCGAAAAACGCCGGGATGACGATCGAGTCGAACTTCCAGGATTGGGCGCTCGCGCAAATGGCCGTGCGTCTGGGGCTGGAGGATGAAGCCGCCTACTTCGGCAACCGATCCCACGGATGGCGCAAGCTATACCGCCCCGACCAGCAGTTGCTCTTCCCCAAGGACGAGCAGGGCCAATGGCTGCACGACGATCCGCTCAGGGGCACCGGCTGGATCGAGGCCAATGCCTGGCAGGCCACCTGGGGCGTTTCGCACGAACTACCGACCCTCGCAACGCTCATGGGCGGTTATGACAAACTCTGCGAGAAGCTCAATTATGCATTCGAGCAGGCTGCGCCGCAGGATTTCGTGTTCGGCTACGGACAAGGTTACGTCAGCTACGCCAACCAGCCGGGATGCTCCAACGCACACGTATTCAGCTGGGGCGGGAAACCCTGGCTCACGCAATACTGGGTTCGCCGGGTGAACGAACAGGCTTACGGGGGCACCACACCCGACCGGGGGTATGGCGGGCACGACGAAGACCAGGGACAAATGGGCGGCGTGAGCGCACTGATGTCGATCGGGTTGTTCAGTACGCGGGGCACGGCCGCTGCCCGCCCCGTATACGAGATCACCTCGCCGGTCTTCGACGAGGTGTCGATCCGTCTCGACAAGCGTTATTACCCGGCCGACCGTTCCGACCGGTTCGTCATCCGCACCTACGGCAATTCGGCCAAGAACTGTTATATCCAACGCGCACGCCTCAACGGCCGGGTGCTCAACAACTTCTGGTTCCCGCACGAAGAATTCGCACGCGGCGGCCTGCTCGAGCTATGGCTGGGGCCCGAGCCCAACACCCGCTGGGGAACCGGGAAACTCCCCGAATAGCGGCAGGCATATTCCCCATCGGCGGCGCATCCGTTGTCCGGATGCGCCGTTACTTTTTCCGAACGTCCCGTCCGGGAAGGGGTCGGAGACAATGGGAAAGCAGGGACAACGGAAGGAGCCGGAACAATGCGGGTATCGCAACGCCAGAAATGCCAGACAACGCCGCACGCCACGCGAACCGGCAGGCGGGGGCAACCTGCCGAACAGGCGGCGGGCAGCGGGCGTCACACAGCAGAAAGCAGAAAGCAGGCAGCAGGCGACGGGCAGCAGGCGGCAGGCGGCACACGGCAGAAAGCGGGCGGCGGGCGGGCAGCAATCCGTCGGGCAGGCGGCAGCATCGCGCATCGAGAAGATTTCATGTACATACAAACAGCCCGCAACGGCCGCACGATGCACACACCGGCACGGCGGCAGCCCCGGGCACAGGGAATCGGAGATCGCTTCGGAACCGTGCAGACTCGGCTCCGGCAAAAATCATGCAGGCAAACAGGTACTATCCACAGAGATACCGGAAATCCTCCGAATAAGGGAAATACAGCGGATGTTCACAAATTATCATAAAAAAAGAGCTGAAAAAAGTTGTATTTTAAAAATCTATGTATAAATTTGCAGTAGACGTTAATGTTCATACATTATTAAAAATGTTCAACTATTAATCAACCAACCCAAACCACACTAACCTAAACTACTGAACCATGCAACATTTCTATCCAATCATCCATGCCGGCCGGCGACCCCGGCACAGGCTATCGGGCATTATGAGAGGCGGTTTTGTCCTGGTGCTGTCGGCCCTGATGTTGCCGGCGGCGGCAAATGCGGCCGCGGAAAGTTCCGCAACAGCAACTGTCAACCCCCAAAATACAGGGGGGGGGAAATCCGGCGTACGGTATCGGGCATCGTCGAGGACACGCACGGGGCAGCCGTTGCGGGCGCTTCTGTCGTAATAAAAGGATCGTCACGCGGCACGCTGACCGACAACGCGGGACACTACGCACTCGAGGGGGTGGAAGACGGCGACTTGCTGGAAATATCGTTCCTCGGCATGCTGCCGCAGACCGTCAAGGTGGGAGCCGGACGCACTTCGGTGGACGTAGTCCTGTCGGAGGATATGATTGGTCTGGAAGATGTCGTCGTGACGGGCTATACCACGATGAAACGCAAGGACATCACAGGTTCCGTCAGCTCGATCTCGGCAGACCGTATCGAGCGTATTCCGGCCTACAACATCACCACGGCGTTGACCGGCATCGCCGGGATTAGGATGGACGGGGGTTCGATCCGCATACGCGGCACCCGCTCGCGCAATGCCAGCAACGACCCGCTGATCGTCCTCGACGGCATTCCCTACGACGAAACGCTGTCCTCGATCAACCCCGGGGACATCGAGTCGATCGACGTGCTGAAAGACGCGTCCTCGACGGCCATCTACGGCGCCCGCGGCGCCAACGGCGTTATCCTGATTACGACCAAACAGGCCAAACAGGGCAAGACGACGGTAACCTACGACGGGTTCGTGGGTGCAGGCGTCAACAACCGGGGTTCGCTCGACGTAATGGACGCCGACGAATACATCGCATTCCAGCGCGAGGCGAGCCGCGCGGCAGGCACCTGGCACAGCGAAGCCGACGACGCAAAGGCGTTTTTCGGGATCGAACTGGCCAACATGGGCAAGGTCGACAATGACTGGATGGGAAAGTATTTCAACAAGAAACGCCTGTGGACAAGCCACTCGCTGACCATTTCGGCGGCAACGGACAAAAGCGCCTACAAAATCGCATTCAACTACAAGAACGAAGACAGCCGCTACAAAAACGCGGGGCACGACCACTTTTACCTGACCGCAGATCTCTCGCACAAGGTGTTGCCGTTCCTCAAGGTAGGACTTTCGAGCCGCGCATACTACATCGTCAAGAACGACAAGCCGGACATGTTCAACCAGTTCCTGCACATGTCCCCGCTCACACAGACCCGCAACGAGGACGGCAGCTACAACGTCTACCCCTTCGGCGACCCGTTCGTGAAGAACCCCTACATGAACGAGAGCGACGACGTATATAAGGACAAGACCGAGGAGTGGAAACTCTTCCTGCGCTTCTTCGCCCAGATCGACCTGGCGAAGGGGCTCACGTTCAATACCAACTTCGCATACAGCCCCGCCTTCTCGTCGCGCGGCTATTACTACGACAACCGCTCGGTATCGTATACCGACGAGCGCAACGTGGCCTTCATGCACAACAACCGCAAGGCCGACTGGGTCTGGAACAACGTGCTCAGCTACAAACGCCAGTTCGGCAGGCACAATATCGACCTGACGGCCGTCTATGAAATGCAGAACCGCCAGACGGTCAACGCATCCATGTCGGGCAAAGACCAGGAATCGCCCGCCTACCTGTGGTACAACATGGGACGCCTGACCGATTCGAAAAGCCTGTCCTCGGGCTTCGTCCGCAGCCAGATGGTTTCGGTCGTCGGGCGCGTGCAATACTCCTACGACGACCGGTACATCGTCACCGCGTCGTTCCGCGAGGACGGTGCGTCGCAGCTCTCGCCGGGGCATAAATGGGCATTCTTCCCTTCGGGGGCCATCGCGTGGCGCATTTCGGAAGAGCCCTTCCTCAAGGACGTGGAGTGGATTTCGAACCTCAAGCTGCGCGCCTCGTACGGCATGACGGGCAACTACTCGATCGCGGCCTATGCCACGGCAGGTACGCTGCACGGCAAATACGCCAATTTCAACGGCGGTGAGCTGCACCGCCCGGGGCTGGAGCCCGAAACCCGCCCGACGCCCGACCTGGAGTGGGAGCGCAACAAGATGCTCGACATCGGCCTCGACTTCGGGTTCCTCAAGGGACGTATCCACGGTACGATCGACTATTACGATTCGAAGAGCTACGACCTGCTCTACCTCAAGGTGCTGCCCTATACTTCGGGCTTCAACCGGGCGTGGACGAACATCGGCGACACCCGCAACCGCGGCTGGGAAGTAAGCCTCTCGACCGTCCCCGTGGAAACGAAGGACTTCCACCTGGGGGTGAACCTCTCGTATTACCGCAACAAGGAGGAGCTCATACGCCTGCAGGATCCCAAGATGAAGGAAGACATCAACAACGGCTTGTTCGTAGGCTATCCGGTCAACGGCGTACACTATAATTACAAACAGGTAGGCATCTGGCAGGAAAACGAAGCCGACCTGGCCGCGATCTACGGACAGAAACCCGGCGAGGTCAAGGTCGCCGACCTGGACGGCAACGGCAAGATCGACGGCAACGACCGCACGATCCTCGGCACGACACGCCCCGACTGGGTCGGCGGCCTGCAGATCAATGCGGAGTGGAAGAACATCGACTTCTCGGTCGACGTATACGGCGAGTTCGGCTCGCTGGCCCACGACGGCCGCAGCACGAGCGAATGGGCGAACCAGCTCGGACGCTGGAACACCTACAAGATCGACTACTGGACACCCGAAAAACCTTCCGACCGACATCCACGCCCGGTCGAAGGACAGTCGATCAAATACCTCGACGCCACGGGCTACTACAAGAACAGCTACGTGAACATCCGCAACATTACGCTCGGCTACACCCTGCCCCGGGCATGGATGGGGCGCGTGGTGAAGAAGACGCGCTTCTATGTGACCATGAACACCCCGTGGCGTTACAGCCAGTTCCAGAACACGGGCGGCATCTCGTGGTGGGAGTCGTTCTATATCTTCGGCGCGAATGTCCAGTTCTAACTTAAAATCCGAAAACCAGACCATGAAAAAGATACTCATCCTGTTTGCGGCGGCACTTACGATAGGGCTGACCGGATGCCAGAGCTTCCTCGAAGAAGAAACCTACGGGTCGACGACCGAGATATTCAAGGAGGAAAACGGCATCAAGGCGCTGGTATACCAGAGCTACACCAAGATCAACAACCTCTACGGCGGCGACGGACAGTGGCCGCTGATGACCGAACTGGGGACGGACATCTACCTGCGCGGCAAGAACCAGGGCGATGTGGGCCTGTGCGACTACTACGGGCTCGACGCCACCAACGGCAATGTGGCATGGCTGTGGAACCACTGCTACAAGGCGCTGTTCAACATCAACCTGTTCTTCGAAACGATCGACCAGACGCCCTTTGCCGACGAGGACGAAAAGAGCCAGTTCAAAGCGGAGATGTATGTCATGCGGGCCCTGTTCCTGTGGATCGTCACCGAGACGTGGGGCGACAGCTACCTGCCGATGACAACCGACGAGACCGAGGGCACCGAAGCCCGCCGTTCGCCCCGCGCGAAGTTCTACGAAGAGATCATCGGCGCACTCGAGACGGCCATCGGGCTCTTCCCCGACACGCGCACCACGGAATCGGGGCGCATCGACATGCCCGCAGCCAAGGCGCTGCTCGCACGCATGTACCTCTACAACGAACAGTGGGACGAGGCCGCAGACATGGCATCGCAGGTGATCGGCCACTACGGGCTGGAGCTCTGCCCCTCGCTCAAAGACCTGTGGGCCGACGACAAGACCAACAACGAATTCATCTGGACGACGGAATTCACCGAGGACGACGCCTTCCGCCAGGCCAACGGCTACTGGTCATGGTATGCCATGTATATCGACCGTTTCCCGGGCGTGCAGACCATGCTCAAATGGACGGGCTACGGCGGCTGCCAGGCGATCCCCTCGACCTACTTCATGGATCTGTTCGACCGCGACGCCGACAAACGCTGGAGCGACCTGCACCAATGGGTATGGTATTACAACGACCCGGCCGACGACCGTTCGGCCTTCCCGCTCAACCAGTGGCGCGAATACATCGACACGGCGCTCTACCTCTGTCCCGACGTACTGCCCGTCGAGGAACACAAGCGCATGGAAAAGACCTTCACGGTATTCGACCGCAACGACATGTTCGACGCCGACGGCATCCCGCAGGATCGCTGGACGTTCATCGGCATGACCAAGTTCTACGACCACACCCGGCCGGGCAACATGTCGGAGCTGTCGGATCGCAGCTACCCTGTGATCCGGCTGGGCGAACTTTACCTGATCCGTGCCGAGGCGCGTATCCGGAGCACGGAGAACCGCGACCTGAAGGGTGCCGCCGAGGACATAACCCAGCTGCGCAAACGCGCCGTCAACCACGAAAAGCCCGAATACGAAGAGGCCATGAAGGTCACCGAAGAGGACATGACGCTCGATTTCATTCTCGAGGAACGCGCCCGCGAGCTCTTCGGCGAGTGGCAGCGACGGCTCGACCTGAAACGCTTCGGCAGGCTCATCGACCAGGTGAGGATCTACAACCCCGACGCAAAGGACAACATCAAGGAGTACCACGTCGTACGCCCCATCCCGCAGACGCAGTTCGACGGTATGCCCGACTGGACAACCCTGGGACAAAACGAAGGATATTAAACACCTAACGCAGTAAAACGACCATGAAAACCATACTGAAAAAATTCGCGACCTTCCTCTGCGCGGCACTGGTATTGTGCGCATGCAGCGACGATGACTATTCCGAAGCGCACCAGTCACTCATGGCGCTGATCCGCCAGGCGGAATCGCTCGTCGAAGAGTCGACGGAAGGGATCGAAGAGGGCGACACGGCCCCCGGATCGAAGAAGGCATTGCAGGCCCGCATCGACCAAGCCTATTACATCATGAACAACACCTCGCGGGACGAAGGCTACCGGAACGCCTGCAAACAGCTCGAAGAAGCGATAAAAACCTTCCGGGAGAACATCGTCAAGGCCGGAATCCCCTATTTCAACGCCGGGTCGAAGATGAACCTCGGGCCCGCAGGCGACTGGGATCTCACGGAAGAGCTGACGTGGGAGATGAAAATACGCTTCGACGAATTCGCAACGGGCGACCAGAACGTCATCTCGTGCGAACAGGGCAAGGGTGCCATCATGATCCGCAACAACGGCGCGAACCTGCAGTTCTACGTCAACGACGGGAGCTGGAAGGGCGGCACCTGCTGCACGATCGAGCTGAACAAGTGGTACCACATCACAGCCACGTACAAGGCCAACGACAAGATGCACTTCTATCTGGACGGACGGCTGGTAAAGAGCTTCGCGTGCGGCAAGGCCATCGTGGAGCCGACCTGCAACCTGCAGCTGGGCACCGCCCCCTCCTACTCGAACCGCTACATGCGCGGCAACATCCAGCACGTTTCGATCTGGGCGGACGTCCGCACCGAGGCCGAGGCCGCAGCCGATGTGGCATGCGACTTCTCCGGGACTGAGGAAGGGCTGAAAGCCTACTGGCCGCTGACGCTCAACGTCGGCTCGGAGATCACCGACATGACCGGCAGGCATGTGGCAAAAATGACCGACGTAAAATGGACTGACCCCGAATAACCCAAAAATTCCGATATGAAAAGACACAAGCATTCCATCCTCGCCGTATTGGCGGCCCTGCTATGGGGCAGCCTGTCGACAACCCCCTACAGGCCCGTATGGGAAATCGGCCGCAAAGACGGTTCGGCCGCCGAGTTCGCGTTGTACGACGGCGCGTATTCCGACCTTCTGGGCCGGTTCCCCGGCGCGGCGGCCGCGTACGACGTAGGGCGCAGCACACCGGGAGAAATCCCCTACATCCTGCCCGGGCCCCAGGACGGATGGGCCGGCAACGGCAACGGATCGCTGCTGATCCGCTTCGGGGCCGATGCGCAAGCCTCCCGGGCGGAGATGCGGCTGACACTCTACCTGGTCGAATCGCAGGCCTCGTCACCCCCGACGATCGAAATCTCCGCAGGCGGGTTCCGCACCTCGGTGCAGGCGCCTGCCGGGGACGACATCAACTACCCGGATACCAAACGCACCTCGGCACGCGGCCTTGCGATCGAGGCCCTATTGCCGGCCGGGACATTCGGCGCCGGGGAAAACCTCCTCACGATCCGCAATGCCGGCGGCAGCTGGCTCGTCTGGGACGCCATCGTCCTCGAAGCCAACCGCAGCGTGAAATGCACACGCCCCGGCGACGGCATCGCACTCATCGGAAGCCACTCGCAGCCGGGGCTGATTTACGGCCGCACCGAAGAGGAGCTGCTGCACCCGGTGACGCTGACCCTCGTCAACTGGGGCAAGCCCCAGCGTGCCGGATGGAACTACGACGGCAAACCGGGCGGGACGGTCACACTGTCTCGCGGGATAAACACCGTCGAGGTCAACATTCCCGAAGGGTACGAAGGCCGCACGGTGGATTTCGAAGTGCATCCCAACCGCGGGAAAGCCCTGTCGGCGGCGGTGGAAATCGCCCCGGCGGACAAATACACCGTCTACCTGGTGCAGCACACGCACACGGACATCGGCTATACCAAACCGCAGACCGAAATACTCACCGAGCACCTGCGCTATATCGACTATGCTGTGGAATACTGCGACCTGACGGCCGACTACCCGGACGACGCGAAGTTCCGCTGGACATGCGAAGCCTCGTGGCCCGTACGCGAATGGTTGCGCATACGTCCCAAGGCACAGGTGGACAAATTCATCAGGTACGTCAAGGCAGGGCAGATCGAGGTGACGGCCATGTTCTTCAACATGTCCGAGCTGTCGGGCGAGAACAATTACAAGACGTTCCTCGAGCCCGTGGCCCGATTCCGGGAATTGGGGCTGCCGGTCGAAACAGCCATGCAGAACGACGTGAACGGCATCGCATGGTGCCTGGCGGATTACCTGCCCGACCTGGGCGTGAAATATTTTTCGATCGGGTCGAACAACCACCGCGCCCTCGTCCCGTTCGACCGTCCGACACTCTACCGCTGGGAGTCCCCGTCGGGCAAAGGACTGCTGATGTTCCGCAGCGACCATTACCATACCGGGAACTCGTGGGGCATCCACACGGGCGATATGGCCCGCCTGGAAGACGGCGTATTCGGGTACATCCGCAACCTCAAACGCACGGGTTACCCGTTCCCGGTCATCGCCGTGCAATACTCGGGATACCTGACCGACAACTCGCCCCCGTCGATGCGCGAGTGCGACCTGATCCGCGCATGGAACGAACGCTACGCATGGCCGAAGCTACGCAGCGCCACGGCACACGAATTCCTCGGGCGCATCGACTCCCAGTACGGCGACAAGCTGCCCGTATACCGGGCCGCCTATCCCGACTGGTGGACGGACGGGTTCGGGTCGGCGGCACGCGAGACGGCGGCCTCACGCAAAACGCAATCCGACCTGGTCGCCATCGAAGCGATGCTCTCGATGGCCCAAATGGAGGGGACAGGCCAGAGCGGCGGGACACACGAAGAACTGCGCCGCATCCACGAAAACCTGCTCTTCTACGACGAGCACACCTTCGGGGCTGCGGAAAGCATCTGGAATCCCGGATGCGAAAATTCACAGGTACAATGGGCTGAAAAGGGCTCCTACGTATGGGAGGCGCTCAAAAGCACCCAACTGCTCTATGAAGATGCCATAGGCCGCCTGCAAGGCGCCCTCTACCGCTCGACGCACCCGACGCTCACGTTCTTCAACCCGCTCGGCTGGGAACGCTCGGAACTGGCGACAGTCTACATAGACTTCGAACTGATCCCGGCAGACCGCGAGTTCCGGATCGTCGATGCAACCGGGAAAGCCCTGCGCGTACAGCCCATCCGCTCGCGCCGCGAAGGACGCTATTACGCCATCTGGGCGGAAGGAATCCCCGCCATGGGCTACAAGACCTTCGAAATCGTACTCGGCGACGGCAAGGCCGCCGAACCCCGCCGCACGGAACTCCGGGACAACAGCCTCGAAAACGATTTCTACCGGATCGTCTTCGACCCGGCTTCGGGGACGATCGCCTCGCTCTACGACAAGGAGCTGGGACGGGAGATGGTCGACCCGGACTCGGAATGGAAGCTGGGGGCTTTCGTCTATGAATCGCTCAACGGCGACCGCCACCAGATGGAACGCAAAGTATTCGACAATTACCGGCGCTCTTCGCTCTCCGACGTACACTGCCCGGGCGTTACGTCGGGCGATATTTACCAGAGCGTCCGCTTCACGGGCAAAGCCGAGGGATGCGACGAAAAATTCGGCGTGCAGGTCGAAGTACGCCTGTATAACGACGTGAAACGCGTGGAGCTCGGCTACGATTTCATCCGCAACCCCGAAACCGATCCTTCGGCGATCTACGTCGCCATGCCGTGGCTGCTGGAAAATGCGAAACTCACGTTCGACGTACCGGGCGGCGTAGTCCGTTCCGGCGAAGACCAGATCCCCGGCACGAGCGCCTCGTGGAACACCGTACAGAATTTCGTCGCGGCACGCAACAACGACGCCCAGATTCTCGTAAGCGGCAGCGAGGTGCCGCTCTACCTGCTCGGGAAACTGCTCGACGACCCTTATCGCCAGCCCCGCACCTATGAAAAGCCGCATGTCTTCCCGTGGCTGATGAACAATTACTGGACAACGAATTTCCGCGCTTCGCAGGAAGGGGAATTCAAGTGCGGATTCGTCATCAGCTCAACCCAGGACACCTCCAACACGGCCGCATCGCAGTTCGGCTGGAGTGCACGCATCCCGCTCTGCACCCGCGTAATGCCGGCCGCCACTGCGGCCAACGGCAACGCCCGCGACCGCTCATTCCTGCGCAGCGGATGCAGCCATGTGCTGATCACGTCATGCACCCCCGCGGCCAGCGGAGAGGGCATCCTGATCAACCTGCGGGAAACCGACGGGCAGGCAGGCACCCTTACCCTGCTCGACGCCTCGGGACGCGAACTGCCCTTTACGGCGGCCGATGCGACAGGGCACCCGCTGGACGGCCGGAGCGTCACTTCGCTGGCGCTGAAACCCTATGAAAACAGGTTCGTCATCCTGAAATAGGCCGGGAAAAGGCTACGGCGGGGAATTTCATCCGAACCGCCCTCCGCAAAAACAGGCTGCACCCGATTCCGGTGCAGCCTGTCTTGTATCCATACCACTGAAATTACCACATAACTTATAACAGGCGATACTCTCCGAAGTTTTTTTGTAGGGAAGTGACTTTCCCCCGGAAGATCCGGAAACTATCGACCCACAGTTTTCGAAACGGATCTTCATCGGTTCCAGAAAAGGGGACATACCCGAATGTTCTTCGAGGAAACTTCCGAAAGCGTAGCCGCCCACCGTACCGTCATTCTCCTTCATTATCCACGACGGAGACTCTGTCGCTGCCAGCAAACATCGGATTTTCCGGCCGTTTCTGTTTCCGGAGCACCCTAAGCGGAAAAGTGCGGACAGCCCTGACAGTTTCCGCGAATGATGGAAAGCCATAGCTGTTTTCGCGGAAAAAGAGTACCTCAATACAGAGGATAGCCATACGGTTGAAAATAGGATATTGCACGACACGACCGTAACAAAATTTTCGTATTTTTAAGAAGTCATAAAAATTACCTGAATCATGAAATTCTTTATCGACACGGCCAATCTGGAACAAATCCGCAAGGCGCACGAA